>ENA-OUQS01000021-OUQS01000021.1-human-metagenome-genome-assembly--contig:-NODE-21-length-194007-cov-9.003424_pt1 | contig 194007 bp, 262 predicted proteins | sample MGYA00248463_ERZ548848 | MGnify/ENA primary metagenome ERZ548848 (study PRJEB26491, sample SAMN04978192) | human metagenome | host: Homo sapiens | study: EMG produced TPA metagenomics assembly of the... | reverse complement strand
TCTCTGTCTCGGTACGGAATGTTGTCTCAAGAACACCAGCTCTTGCTCCGCCGATACCAAGTGCATATGCTAATGCAAGATCCTGTGCTTTTCCTGTTGCATCCTGCTCAACAGCGATCAGACAAGGTGTTCCTTTTCCAGCCTGATACTCAGAACGTACGGTATGTCCCGGAGCTTTTGGAGCGATCATGGTAACATCTACATCCTTTGGAGGTACGATACATCCGAAATGAATATTGAAACCATGTGCGAACATTAACATGTTGCCTGCCTCAAGGTTTGGCTCGATATCTTTTTTGTACATATCTGCCTGTTTCTCATCGTTGATTAAGATCATGATGATGTCGGCTTTCTTTGCTGCCTCTGCTGTTGTATATACTTCAAATCCCTGTTTCTCAGCTTTTGCCCAGGATTTGCTTCCCTCATAAAGACCAATGATAACATGGCATCCTGAATCTTTTAAGTTTAATGCATGTGCATGTCCCTGACTGCCGTAGCCGATGATTGCGATCGTCTTTCCGTCTAACAGTGAAAGGTTACAGTCTTCCTGATAAAATATTTTTGCTGCCATAATTAATTTCCTCCAGTTTTGGTTTCTTAATAAAAAATATGTATTTGCATATTCTTATCTGCTTATTTTGTTATAATGATACTCTTTTGCCGTCTTCGTCTAACATAACGACATCGGAAATGCCTCTCGACAATCCGGTCAGTCCGGTTCGCGCAAGTTCTAAAATCTCATATCCGGACAGAAGATCTAAAAATGCATCCAGCTTGTCCTGATGGCCTGTCAATTCGATCACCATCGAATCGTGGGTTACATCCACAACTTTTCCATGAAAGATCTCGGTTACATTTAAGATTGGCTGACGTTCTATATCTTTCGCACGAATCTTTACTAAGATCAGCTCTCTCGTCACGGATGAACCATTTTCAAGTTTTTTGATGTCTACAACATCTTCCAGCTTCGCAAGCTGTTTTTCAATCTGCTCTAAGATCTGTTCATCGCCGGTCGCGACGATCGTAATCCTTGTATATCTCGGATCTGCGGTCACGCCGGAAGAAAAACTGTCAATGTTGTAACCTCTTCTGCTGAAAAGTCCTGAAATATGACTTGTCACGCCCGGGTTATTCTCCACTAATAGAGATAATACCTGTTTTCTCATTCTGCATCTCCAATAGTTTAATACTTTAATCACACATCACACTAAAGCTATGATATCACATCGAAATATTTTGTCAATAAACAATTTTTCATCTGCCCGAAATCATAGTCGATTTTTAGAAAAATTTTGCGGTAATAATCCATATGACCGCTGCTGCCACAAACCAGATGCCAATCTGCCGTATCCTTTTTTCTGCATTCAGATCACCTCTCTGGTCTTTTCTCGTGCACGCCCCCGGCACAACTGTCATAAGAAGTCCTGTCAAAAGTAATACCATTCGAATCAGTAACATTTTAAACTCCTTCGTGTGGGATCAGATCATGATCTCCGTGTTTTCCTTGCTCTTTTCAATGACATGGTTCAGTTTACGGAACGGTATCGCAATAAGAAGTCCAATGACCAGCGAAACGACCAGATAAATTGCAAGTTTTCCAACATAGATCCAGTAGTTCATCTGATAAATTCCACCGATTGTCTCTCTCATGGCATTCATTCCATACGGGAATGGCAGATATTTATAAAGTGACTGGTATACCTGCGGTAATGTCTCAATCGGGAATGTTCCGCCCGCACCGGCAACCTGGATAACCATAACAACGATTGCAAGTGCCTCACCGACATTTCCAAATGCAACGGTAAGCGAGTAAATAAACAGCGTAAATACAAAACTGCTGACTGCTCCGGCAAGCCAGAACAGGAATGGATTATGACACTGTATCCGCACATAAAACAAATCTCCAAGCACCGTGATCAGTGTCTGTGTCTGCCCTATCAGGAAAAACAGGATATAGCGCCCGAAATATGCCTGATATGGCTTTATATCCGTGATGCCCTCTTCCGGTTCTACTTTCACATGAATAATCGCAACCAGAATCAGCGCACCTACCCACAATGCCAGAATCGTATAAAACGGAGCCATGGCAGAGCCATAATTTTCAATCTCATAAATTCCGACAGTGTCAAGATTTACCGGAGAAGAGATGAAACTGCCCAGCTGCTGTGGATCTGTCTCTAATATCTCCATAAACTGTTGATACTGTTCATCCTGTCTCAATGTGGTGAAATCCGCGATGATCTGCGTCAGTTTATTATATAACTCCTGCGCCATTTCTAAAGAATCATATAAATCTGCACTTCCCCTTGAGAGCGTGTCCTCGTATTTTGACAGCACCTTTTCCACATCGCCAAAATCCGCATTGATTCCGTTTAAAATCGATGTCGTTGCGATCATGGAATTCTGCATTGCATTCATCGTGGAATCAAGCTGTGGTTTTACGGTATACTCAAACGTATGCTGCAGCGCATCCAGAGCCGTCTTACAATTTTCAATCTCGGTTGTAATCTGTCCTTTTAAGGTATTGATATCCTCCGCTGTGGCAGTTCCGTTTTCTGCAAGTCCGTTCAGTTCAAGTTCAATTATCTTTAACTGGTCACGCACACCCTGGATCTGCATTCTTGTCTCGTCATCTGCTGTGCCCTCCCAGCTTGAAACCGAGTCATTAAACATTTTTTCCAGATAAGGCACTACGGATATTGTCGCATTCAGTCCGTTTCCTGCCGCATCTTCGTATTTTCCCAGTTTTTCCATGTCATTTTGTATCACCATGGACACATTATTCAGACTGTTCTCAACCAGATCAAAACTGTATGTAACCATCTGGGTAACCGTATCCGTCGTTGCATTTCCGGCAAGTATCAGACTTTCCATGCTGTTTACCGTGTCCTGACCTGTAGAAACCATGGAATCAAGTCCCGGAAGCATGACCTGGCTTGTTGCGACGATACTCTGTGCAGAATTTAAAATACTTGCAAATGAATTTAAGATGTTGATGTAGCTCTGCAGATCACCGCTTACATCGTTTAACCGCTGCGTAATTGTATCCGCAAGTGAACCTCCGTCAACATCGTTTCCCGCAACTGCATCCCCGACCTGCATCATTGCCTCCGCAAGTGTGCTCACGAAGCTTGCATTCACCTGTTCCTGAACAGACGTTTTGGCTTTTGAGGTAATCTTCGGCGCTATCGCATTTTTCTTTTCATTTTCATAATAAATAATATCCGGGTGTTCTATCTGTCCGCCAAGGAAGCTGATCATCTCCTCCGTAAAATCATCCGGAATCACAAGAGCCGCATAATATTCACCGCTGTATACACCATCCACCGCCTCGTCGGATGTCTCAGTAAATACCCATCCCATAACCTTGTTTTCCTGTAACGCTTCAACAACGGATGAACCGATATTGACAGAAATACCCGCCACCGTTACACCTTCATCTTCTGATACCACTGCAACCTTCAGGTTTGAAGTCGAACTTTCACCATACGGATCCCAGTTTGAAAATATATTAAACCATGCATAGAGGCATGGAATCACACAAAGTCCCATGATAACCACAACCGCAACCACGTTCTGGAAAATCCGTTTCACATCGGAGATAAAGATTTTAAATATATTTTTCATTCTGTTTTCTCCTTTGTATCACTCTCTGTTATTTTGGGTATCTCTGCCTCGGAATTAAACTTTTCATCTAATTTCTGAATGGCATTCTTAATATTTTCCTCTACTTCGTCAAGCTGTTTTCCCATAAGAACATCCACAGCTTTATCCTCTTCATCCCGCAGTTCGTTTAGCTTCTCCTGCAGGTTATAATCTACATACTCTACAAGGATCAGATAAGTTGCAAGTGCAAATAATGATACGATCCATAAAATCAGGAAAACCACCTTGTTACTGTCTGTCCAGAATAACAGGATCAAAAATATAGGCGGAATGATCGCAATACATTTGAGTCCGATCTTGATCCGTTTCTGGTTCTGCAAATGGATATTCTGTTCATATGCAACGAGTTTTCCATACATTTCCTCGTATCTGCTTTTTTCTTCCATTCTTCTCTCTCCAATTCTGCTATCTATAAAAAAAACTTGCTTTTCACGCTTTGCTTCCGCTACATCATTTTTGTATCTTCCATTCGTTTTTCCACAAAGTGATTCAGTTTCACAAACGGAATACGGATTACAAGTCCGATCAGAAGTCCAACTACCGCAAAGATCATCAGCTCCGCCAGATTCTTCATATAATCGCTTCCATACATACCACCGATCGTCTCACGCATGGCATTGATCGCATATGGGAACGGGAAAAATATATAGATATTCCGGTAAACTGCCGGTAAAAGTTCAATTGGGAACGTTCCGCCGGATCCCGCAATCTGAATTACCATGATCACAACCGCAAGTGCCTTACCCACATCACCGAATGAAAGGGCAAGTGAATAGATCAATAGTGTAAATGTAACGCTGGCAAGCGATGCCACCAGCCAGAACCACCCCGGATATAAAATCTGACAATGCAGGATATAGATATCGCCTAATACAATGATCAGTGCCTGTAACTGTCCCATCACAAAAAACAGCAGATATCTTCCAAAAAAGAGCTGATAGGATTTTACATTTTTCAGATTTTTCGGTTCTGCCTTCACCTTGATCAGCGCGACGAGAATCGTTCCTCCAACCCAGATCGCAAGAATCGTGTAAAACGGAGTCATTGCCGAGCCATAGTTTGGAATCGGATAAACCTCCTCTGTCGTAACCAGCACCGGCTGGGAGAAAAACTCACCATATCCTTCCGGATCGCCCTTCATGAACTCCATAAATGCCTGTACTTTTTCATCATCCTCAACCGAATTTAACCGGTCTAACAGCTTCGTTAATTTTTCACTCACACCATCGATAACCGTCTGAATCTGTTCTAAACTGTCATTTGCTCCTGTAACGGTCGTCTCAATGCCGGAAAATACAGAATTCATATCTCCTAACGTGTCATCTAGTCTTGTCAGAATATCTGATACATTGTTCAACATCTGACTCATGCTGTCGATCACATTATCTAACTGTGGAACCAGGCTTGTCGTATACATTTCCTGCATATTTGTGATTGCCTGTGAACAGGTGGTGAGAACCTGCGTCATATCCGACAACGATTTGTTGATTGCATCCGCAACCATACTGCCCGATACCTGTGTATTGATTGTATCCGTCTGGGAATCTCCGGAGAATCCCATTGCGATCTGATTAATGCTGCTGATCGCTTTTTCAATATCTGTTGCCCCGCCATTGATCGATTCAATCGTCTCAATGATTTTCTGAATGACGGTACGGTCTGCATCCGACACGCTATCTTCAACGACCACTTTTTTTAAATGTTCCTGCAAACGGTTCAGTTCCCGCTGCAGTTCCACTGCATCCAGTGCTGCCTGATTCAGACTGTCTGCCGTCTGCTGTGCATCCCCGGCAAGATTCGTCGCATTGATACTCCCCTGAATTTTATTCATAGAATCATTGATGCTTGTCATGGTCTGGTTCACATTTTCACTGAATGATTTTAAGGATGTCTTTGTATCATCCAGGCTGCTTCTCGCCGTACCAAAACTCTTTGCACCGTCGGATACCTTGTCACTGAGTCCCGGGATGCTGCCTTTCGCCTCTGCAACTGCCTGGGAAAGTTCCGAATTTCCGGCAATGAACGTATCGATCATTTTACTGTAACCGATCAGATTTTCATTCAGATTTTCCAGTTTATTCTGAAAATAAGCAAACTTATCGTTCTCTTCCATCTGTTCGGAAATATGATTTGTCTGCTCAAATATATTGCTTGTAAGTACTTCTATGAACTGCTCATTGATGCTCTGTTTTAAGGTGGACACCGCAGAATCCGTAATCTTTGTCGCCACGGCATTCTTTTTTTCATTTTCATAATAAGAGATGGTCGGTCCCTTAAAATCTTCACGAAATACATTATACATACTGTATGTAAAGTCAGAGCTGATGATGACCGCTGCATAATATTCGCCGCTGTATACACCCTCTAAAGCCGCATCTTTTGTATCTGTAAACACCCATCCGATCTTATCATTTTCCTTCAAACTCTCAATGACCGAATCGCCCATATTAACAGTAGTTCCGTCATCCATCTGGTAACCTGTATCCTCTGTGGCTACTGCAATCTTGATATTTTTGGTATTTGCGTACGGATCCCAGTTTGAGTATATATTAAACCACGCATACAACGAAGGTATGATACAAAGACCGATCGCGATCACCAGCGCAAAAGGATTCCGCACCAGTCTCTTCATATCTCCGCTAAAAATACGCCATATATTTTTCATGCCTCACAAGCTCCTTAACTCATCCATATTCTTTCATAGAGCAAAAGTCCCTATTATCGGGGAGATTATACCATCCGAAATATTGATTGTCAAATTTACCCATCTGTCCTTTTCACTCTGTATCCCCAAATATTTCGCCATCCATCTCAAAAATATACTGCATGTGAACTTCCGTTCCATCCTCAAATAAAAGTCTGCGCATATAAGTATCTATTTTCCGTATCCTGCCACGATGCGTAACATAAGCCCCACCGGCTTTCTTTTCATCCGGCACAAAATAAGTAACCATAATCTCCGGCTTTTCCGAAAAATATTCCTGTAAAACATGCATTTTTTCATCAAGCTGTTCTTTTTTGTTCTCATCGAGTTCTAAGAATGCTTCTGTTCGTCTTGCCGTCTCACGGATAGAGTCCTCATGCCCTGTAAGTGCTGCGAAAGGCGAAAACTGTGCAGCCCTGTCTGATAACGCCATCTGCGGATGTTTTGTTGAGACATGATGTGGCAGATGGATGATATCATCATATTTATGTGTTTCTTTTTCCTGAAATATATTTTTCCCTTTCATGCTTTATGCCCTCCGATCTGCCGGTTACGCTCCACACTGGTAGCCCCCTCCTGCAGATTCATCCCCTTTAGCATGGCATTTTTCCCATATTTCTTTTTCACACTGAGGACTGCCTCCTGCAGTTTTCTCTCTTTTTCCTTCTTTACCTTTTCTGCCTGCTTTTTCTGTTCTAATGCCGCATAATCTGTAAACAGATCAAGCTGTTCAAACGTATCTTCCTGTTTTGCCGATGATTCATCCGATAACCTGCAGGCTACCACATAGATCCGGCGGATCAGAAGATTCGGATCTACAATACGGTCATACAACTCCATCACTGCATCCATGATCTGTTTCGTGGAGGATGTCTGGTTTTTCAGATTGATCGTTCCGTGTGCGTGCTTTGGCACCCTTCTTCCATAGCGGTCAATGGTCACTTCCCCGTGATACGCATTTCTCCGCTTTGGATCCGTCAGGTTATCAATATCATAGCCGATCGTAAGCACCATCTGATCTGTGACTAAGTGCTTTTCCACCAGATCCAGCACAAGCAGATCTGTCATTTCCCGGACGATCAGTTTTCCTTTTTCAAACTCATAAGGACTCTGCAGCACCTGCCCGGAACTGATGCTGTTTGTCTCCGGCTTATACGCTTTGATCAGGTCAATCGTGGTCGGTTCATATCCCCACGCGTGGTCAATCAAAAGTTCTGCATTAATACCAAACATTTTATAAAGAAAATCTTCATTATAAAAATCCTGTTCACCGCCTAAGGAACAGCGTGCAATATCCCCCATCGTATACAGTCCTGCCGCCTCTAGTTTTTTCCGATAACCACCACCGACTCTCCAGAAATCCGTCAGTGGTCTGTGATCCCACAGCAGTCTGCGATAACTCATTTCGTCAAGTTCTGCGATCCGCACGCCGTTTGCATCCGGCGTTACATGTTTGGCAACGATATCCATTGCAACCTTACACAGGTACAGATTCGTGCCGATGCCGGCGGTTGCTGTAACCCCTGTTTCTTTTAAAACATCCCGGATCATTTTCTCTGCCAGTTCTCTCGCACTCATCTGATATGTTTTCAGATAATGTGTTACATCCATAAATACTTCATCCACCGAATACACATGCATATCTTCCGGTGCCACATATTTTAAATAGATGTCATAGATTTGGTTACTTTTCTCCATATAAAGAGCCATGCGCGGCGGCGCTGCAATATAGGTCAGTTCCAGTGTCGGATCTTTTTTCAGTTCTTCCGCATTTGCTGATTTTCCGGTAAACACACCTCCGGCGATCCTGCTTCTCCGTTCTTGATTAATCTGCTTTACTTTCTGCACGACCTCAAATAACCTCGCACGCCCCGGAATTCCATATGCTTTCAGTGACGGTGATACTGCAAGACAGATTGTTTTCTCTGTTCTGCTCTCATCTGCGACGACAAGATTTGTCGTCAGCGGATCGCATTCCCGTTCGACACATTCTACTGATGCATAAAAAGATTTGAGATCGATTGCAATATAGATATGGGATGAATCACTCATGACCGGATGATGCCTCGCTTTCTGTTTTTCTGGTATAGATATTATTATAGCAGAAAATATGTTCGATTATCACCCTGTTTTTGAAAAATAAAAATATTTTCTTCCTGTATTCCCTTTTCAAAATACTCTTCTGCTAATATATTTGTTTTCCATACTTTGCAATATCCTCCAAAAGGTACTGATTTCGAATTTCAAATAAATTTATACAAAAAAAGAAACGGGATTCTTGCAAATACAAAAATCCCGTTTCTTTCTATGCTTTAAATTTATCTTAGAACTTACCAGCCTTATGAGCTTCCTCAACGGAAACTGCAACAGCAACTGTAGCACCAACCATAGGGTTGTTACCCATTCCGATCAGACCCATCATCTCAACGTGAGCCGGTACGGAAGAAGAACCTGCGAACTGTGCATCAGAGTGCATACGTCCCATGGTATCTGTCATACCGTAGGAAGCAGGACCTGCTGCCATGTTGTCCGGGTGAAGTGTACGTCCTGTACCACCGCCGGAAGCAACTGAGAAATATTTCTTACCCTGCTCGATACATTCTTTTTTGTATGTACCTGCAACCGGATGCTGGAAACGTGTTGGGTTTGTAGAGTTACCAGTGATGGAAACACCTACGTTCTCATGATGCATGATTGCAACACCTTCCTGAACGTCATCTGCACCGTAGCATTTTACAGTTGCGCGAAGTCCGTTGGAATATGCTTTCTCATATACAACATTTAATTTTGCAGCTTTGTAATCATACTGTGTCTCAACAAATGTGAATCCGTTGATACGGGAGATAATCTGTGCAGCATCTTTTCCAAGTCCGTTTAAGATAACACGTAATGGTTTCTGACGTACTTTGTTTGCTTTCTCAGCGATACCGATTGCACCCTCAGCTGCTGCGAATGACTCATGTCCTGCTAAGAAGCAGAAGCACTCTGTCTCTTCCTCTAATAACATTTTACCAAGGTTACCATGTCCTAAACCTACTTTTCTGTGGTCTGCAACAGAACCCGGAATACAGAATGCCTGAAGTCCCTCACCGATTGCTGCAGCAGCATCAGCAGCTCTTGTACATCCTTTTTTGATTGCGATTGCAGCACCTACAGTGTAAGCCCAGCAAGCGTTCTCGAAACAGATTGGCTGGATTTTCTTTACCTGATCGTAAACATCAAGTCCAGCATCTTTTGTAATTTTTTCAGCTTCTTCGATAGAGCTGATACCATAGCTGTTTAACACAGCGTTGATCTGGTCAATTCTTCTTTCATATCCTTCAAATAATGCCATTTTCGTCCGTCTCCTTTCCTACTCTTCTCTCGGGTCGATGATTTTAACAGCATCTGCCACACGGCCGTACTGTCCTTTTGCTTTTTCCCATGCAGTGTTAGGATCATCGCCTTTTTTGATGAAGTCAGTCATTTTTCCAAGAGAAACGAACTGATATCCGATAACTTCGTTATTCTCGTCAAGAGCAATACCGGTTACATAACCTTCTGCCATCTCCAAGTAACGAACACCTTTCTCTTTGGTAGCGTACATTGTACCAACCTGGGAACGAAGTCCTTTACCTAAATCCTCAAGACCAGCACCGATTGCAAGACCGTCATCAGAGAATGCACTCTGTGTACGACCGTAAACGATCTGTAAGAATAACTCTCTCATTGCTGTATTGATTGCATCACAAACAAGGTCTGTGTTTAATGCTTCAAGAATAGTTTTGCCCTGTAATACCTCTGCTGCCATAGCTGCGGAATGTGTCATACCAGAGCATCCGATTGTCTCAACTAAAGCTTCTTCGATTACACCATTTTTTACATTTAATGAAAGCTTGCAGGCACCCTGCTGAGGAGCACACCAGCCAACACCGTGTGTAAAACCTGAAATATCTTCAATTTTTTTAGAATGAACCCATTTGCCTTCTTCCGGAATTGGAGCTGGTTCATGTTTTGCGCCCTTTGCTACAGGACACATGTTTTCGACTTCCTTAGTGTAAATCATTTTAAGACTCCTTTCACTTAATAGAACTGTATGTATCAGACTTTGTTATACATTTAACATACCTTACCTATTTTCGCACATTTTGTTGAAATCTACAAGTCCTAATCGAAAAAAATTATCTTTATTCCGTGTATTTGTTTTTATACACTAATCAAAATAATTCAATTCTGAAAAAACTTCCGTGCCGGGTCTGCCGACGTTGCTGACATTTTCACCATCCACATGGATGTACCCTTCTGTTCCGTCTTTTGCACGCACATAGATCCATTCCTTTGCATCAGAGCTGATAAAGAACACATCCTGCCCGGACGAAACCGTTACCTGTTCCGAATTCTGATCCATAGCTTTCCACAACGGAAGATCCACATATAATCTGTGCGGTGTGAAATACTTGTATTGATGCATACCGCCATCAATATATTCCAGTTTCCCCGCATCACTGTCATACCACCAGTAGCCATTTAAGTATGCTGTCTCAAGAATATCTGTACGAATTGTTCCATAGATTCCGCTTTGTCCGGTAAAGCCGTTGATACCGCCATTTTTTTCTTTAAAAGGAAAACCAGTAACTTCTCCGGCAAATTCGAGTGTGTTTCCATCATACCGGTAAAAATATGTCACATAATCACCACTCGGTCCATCATCTAAGACAGCAATCTCTAACGAATCATCATAAGCATTAATATCAGTGACATAAAAGCAATCTGTTTCCGGTGTCACCATCGCCGCATATTCGCACAGTTCATATGAAGTTCCATTCACGGTAAGGATACAGGAATACCCTGCATAATCGCCACTCTCTTTCACATCATAACGTATTTCTTCTTCCCTGCCGTCTCCATCAATATCTTCCATAACTTTCTGTCCTGTTTTATACTCTTTCGGATATGGATGTTCGTCTGCATATGTTTTTTCTGCTTCCTGTATCACTTTCAGATTATCTTTCTCTGTCTGGCTTAACACAGACTCGTCAAATGCATCTGTCTCCGCCGTTTTTTCATACCAGGAACATGCATTAAAATAACTCTGCAGATATTCATTGGTAAAACCCCGTCCATGTCTTGCATAGATTTCATTGCGTGCTAACCATAAATCATTGTCCGACATATTGATAAGACTGTCTGCCGAAATTGTCTGTGTCATACTGACCGGAATGATATACTGGTCAGCATCTTTGTGCAGGTTCTGTGTATCAATGACCGCATTCTGTACTACCGTATCTGACTGCTGCATCATCCCTTGATATTCATTTAAAGTATCCTCATTTTCCACATCGCAGCTCACATCCGTAGGCCTCACAACCTCATATAACACTCCATCATCGGTATATCCTAAAATACTTACACCGGCAGCATCCGGATACCATTCCGTGTCTTTGGTAATTCCAAAAAGAAACCCCGTCCCACTTTCTTTCTCATAGGATTTTTTCTGAAAAACAGAAAAACCGGTATCATCTTCTAAAATTACATACTTATCTTCCCAGCTCTCCGGGAACTGCAGCGTGATCTCTTTCCAGATATATTTTTCTTCGGCTGCTTCCATTTTTTCAGACGCACTGCTGTCTATTTCGGATTCTGTTTCATCTGTATCTGAAATTCCTGCTGTTTTCTGCTCATTGCTGTTTATTTTATTTTGTGCCATATCTGGCTCACCACACCCTGCTGTAAAAAGCAAAAGTGCGGCTGTAAACAACCACACTTTATTTTTCATATAATTATGCACTCCTTTCTGTCAGTGCAAAAACTTTTTTATATCATCTGCCGTACTGTGAATTTTCTCTACCGCATTCTGAACCTGTTTTGCAACATCAAGGTTTTCTTCACTGAGTGTATGTACCTGTTCTGCACTCGCCGTAACTTCCTCAGTCGCTGCCGAAAGCTGCGAGCAGTTTACCACAATCTTATTGTTGGAATCTGAAAGTCCGCTTACCTTTTTATTGACCTCTTCAATATGGGCAACCAGCTCACCTATATTTTTATTAAGCAGATTAAATGTTTCTGACGCAGCAAGAATCTTTTCTTTCTGATCTTCCGTTGCCTGTACAGAACCTTCTACTGATACAACCACATCATTTGCATTTGCATTCAGTTCGTTTGTAATTCTCGTGATCTCTTCCGTCGAATTTTTTGTCTGTTCCGCAAGCTGTCTGATCTGCTCTGCTACAACCGCAAAACCTCTTCCGGCTTCTCCGGCACGTGCACTCTCAATAGATGCATTTAACGCCAGCAGGTTTGTCTGGCTTGAAATATTTAAGATCATACCTGCAATCTCTTCTACTTCTTTTGTCTTATCCTGAAGTTTGGTCATTGCCTCAGTAACATCATGATTTGTATTTGTGATCTGCTCTGCCTGATCTTTCAACTCATCCATCACACGCATATTTTCCTGAATGCTGTCATTTGAATTCATTGCGATATCCACCATCTGTTTTGATCGCTCACTTGTTTCCTCGATCGCATCCTGGATCGTTGCAGTCATGGTATTCTGTTCTTCGATGCTGTTTGCATTCATTCCGGAAGCCGTTGTAATCTCCTGCATACTGCCAGTTACAGAATTGGTCGTCTCGACCAGTTTTCCGATCAGGCTGCTGCTCTTAACTGATTCTTCCTGAACAGTTTTGGAAATCTCAAGCACTCCCTGTAAAATTTCATTCTGCTTTTTGTGTTCCTCATCTATGGATCCAAGTGCATCTGCGTTAAACAATAATGTGATCTTTCCAATTCTTGAAACCATAAATAAAACGCCAAGCACGCCGACCACAGAACATATTGTATCCACGTTCAATACAGTAATACCCTTTATTCCCTGAACAATCGTAACGATCACGTAGAGAATACTCACTCCCACACAGGTTCTTTTTAATCCACCTTCATCATAGTACGGAATCTGTAACGCAACTAAAACGATCAGTACATACGTAATAAAATGTGCATCTGTCTGTACTCCGACTAACAGATACTCTAATCCCATCTCAAGCGTAGCAATCACTTTTAATTTTGCTGTTGCATGATCTTTATGATAAATAATCGTGTTCAAAACTGATGCGCCTATTATTAATACAGTATTCCCATATACTGTTGCATTTACCAGATTCTGATTTGCCATGCGGAGCCACAGATACAGTAAAAACAATATTCCAAGAAATATGGTTGCACCTATATAGAACCGGTTCATCTTTTTGATCCGTTCCGCTTTATCATTATAAATATATTTCTTTTCTTCTTCCATATATTTTATCTCCCTGTACTTAAAATATAATCAATATTTTCTGCCATAACTTATCCGACCTGTCCGGATCTTAAGTTTAAGAATATCATGCTTCTTTTTTCTGTACAACCTCGCCCGGTTTCTTAAAAATTGAGTTTGCCGGGATCACTCCCCTGACACTTGAAAGCGGATATACATTTGTATGTCTGCCGATCACCGTTCCAGGATTTAATACAGAGTTACATCCAATCTCCACAAAATCCCCAAGCATGGCACCGAATTTTTTCAATCCAGTCTCGATCTTCTCATCACCGTCTTTTACCACAACCAGTGTCTTGTCGGATTTCACATTTGACGTGATCGAACCTGCACCCATATGCGATTTATAGCCAAGAATGGAATCGCCAACATAATTATAATGCGGCACCTGAACGGAATTGAAAATAATATCATTTTTCAGTTCTGTGGAATTGCCGACAACAGAACCCTTTCCTACGATCGCACTGCCGCGGACAAATGCGCAGTGACGGATTTCTGCATCCTCATCAATGATCAGCGGACCGTTTAAACATGCTGTCGGTGCCACTTTTGCACTCTTTGCAACCCAGATATCCTCGCCTCTTTTTTCAAACTTTTCCGGATCTAATGTTGGTCCAAGTTTTTTTATGAACTCACTGATCCCTTTTAAAGCCTCCCATGGATATGTAAACTGTTCTAAATATTCTTTTGCGATTGTTTCATCTAAATCATATAAATTGCTGATTTTTGCGTTTTCCATCTTTTCCTCCATCCCAGAATGTCTCTGTCACATGGATATGAATCCAGTGTGATCCTGGCATTTCTGTTTGCATACTGGTTCTATTGTAAAACGTTTTCACAGATCTGTCAAAATAATATTCGAACACTGCAAAAAAATTTCCGGACAGACAAGAATTTCTGTCTGCCGGAGATTTCTTATGGCATAAATTCATCTAAAAAATTACTTCCAGCGATCCATTCTGCTTCTTCCTGTTCCTGAAATGCTGCAGCCTCATCCGCCATAGTGGCATAGAAATCATCCGCACCATCCGGTGTCTGTTCTGCCTGCTGTGGCTGCTGTTTTTCAGTCTCATTTTCCTGCACAGCCATCTGCACTTCTGATTGTTTCTCTGACTCCTGTTTTTGTAGAGACAGGCTTCCCGGATTGTCAAAATCAAAACTGATCCGCTCATCCTCATATTTTAAACAGGAATCAAACACATTCCCTGCTTTCGAGTTAAATCCAGTCACTTTTTCCTTTGTCTTTCCGGTTTCCAACAGTTCTTTTATGATTGCTTCCGAAAGCGGCACTTTCGCAACCGTATGCCCTACCTTAAAACCGCAGTCACACTCATAGTACCATTGGCTTTTCTTTAAGAGTTCCCCACACCTCGGACATTTTACTGTTGTCTCGACAGGTTTTGGTTTCTCCGGGAAATCAAAGGTGATCTGCCCCTCTTTGGTCAGTTTTAACGGAGCGTCAAATTTCATTCCGGTCTTTGCGATAAATCCTTCGATCACACCGGTTTTTCCATTGGTTAAAAGTTCTTTGACCTGTGCTTCTTTTAATTTTACTCCTGCGATCTGTCCAACCGAAAAACGACAGCTTTCCGGATCGTCTTTTTTATAATTCGCACAGCCATAGCCGAACGGCGTTTTTACCATATCTCCGCCGCAGACCGGACATTTCACATCTTTTAATTTTGGCGCTTCCACATCCGAAAAATCGTATTTCAGTCCGGTGACCCTGCCGGATTCATCTTTATTTAAAGCAATTCTTGCATCGAACTTTTTCCCGGTTTTCGACTTAAATCCGCGGATCGTCGCCGTCCGCCCCTCTGTCAGAAGCTGTTTTACCTGTGCCTCATTTAACGTTTTTTCTCCCATCTTTCCAATGGAAAAACGGCAGCTTTCCGGATCATCTTTTTTATAATTTGCACAGCCATACCCGAACGGTGTCTGCACAATGTCACCGCCGCAGAGCGGACAGGAAACATCTTTTATCTTTTTTGCCTCCGCATGATCAAAGTCAAACTTTAAATATTTCCGACCGGTTTCATCGGTTTCTAATGCCACGCAGGCATCAAATTTTTTGCCCGTCTTTGACTTAAAACCGCGGATCGTCTCCGTTCTGCCGTCGGTTAAAAGTGATTTCACCTGTGACTCTGTCAGATCACGTCCGGCAAGTGTACCGATGGCAAAGCGGCAGCTCTGCGGATTTTGCTGGTCGTAATTCATACAGCCATAACCAAATGATGTTTTCTGGATCTGTCCGCCGCACATCGGGCAGACTACATCTTCTAATATCTCTGCCTCATTCTTTGAAAAATCAAATTCGACTGTTTTTCTGCCATCCTCTCCTGTTTTCAAAAGCAATGCCGCCGAAAACTTCTTTTTATTTTTTGCGGTAAACCCTTTTAAGACCTCCGTCTCTCCTTTTTGCAGCAGATCAGTCAGGTCATCCACACTAAGGGATTTTCCCGCGATTTTTCCAATGTAGAAATAACAGCTTTCCGGATCTTCACGGTGTTTCACACAACTGTAACCAAAAGAAGTGATTTCCATATCAGAACCGCAGACCGGACATTTCACCCCTTCTAATATTTCAGGTTCATTTTTGGAAAAGTCAAAATTGACTGATGCTTTTCCATTCTCATCTTTTTCAAGTACCAGTGCAGCAGAAAAGCGTTTTCTGGACTTTGAGATAAAACCGGAGAGCACTTCCGTATGTCCTTTCGTCAGAAGTTCGACCACTTCCTCTTCCGCTAAATCTCTGCCCGCAATGGTTCCGATGGAAAATTTACAGCCGCTTCCGTCCTTTTTATAATTGCTGCATCCATAGCCGAACGGTGTCGTCTCCATCTCCCCGCCACAGACCGGGCAGACTGCCTCTATTTTTTTCTTTGCGGCAAGCCCTCTTCCGCCTTTTCCGACAAACGGATGAATCCTCGCCGCAAGATTGCCGGTCAGGTCATGTTCGATCATGGAAACCGTTTCTTTGCGGATAAAATCTTCCAGTTTACTGCGATAATCTTCCATGATGACTGTTCCACGCGTGATACCGTCGAGTCCCTTTTCCCAGGAAGCCGTCATCTTCGGATTTAAGAGTGCCGGCACGGTCATGCTCACCACCTCAAACACCATCTCTCCGATCGCTTCCGGGCTTAGCACCTGCGTCTTTTGGTTCAGATTCAGATACCCGATACGCACCAGTTTGCGGATGATCTCAGCTCTCGTCGCAGAAGTTCCGATTCCGGAGCCTTTGATCTGTTCCCTTAATTCTTCCTCCTCAATAAGCTGTCCGGCATTTTCCATCGCAAGCACCATCGAACCGGAGGTATAGCGTTTCGGCGGTGCGGTCTTTCCCTCTTTGATCTCATAACCGTCCACCTTCAGGGGATCACCGGTCTTTAACTGCCCTGCCAGTTTTAAGAGTCCCGCACTTTCTTCTTCCTTATTTTCATCATTTCCCGGTCTTCCCATGATTTCAAGAAATCCCGGATTTTTTAACACCTTTGCAGATGCAAAAAGCTGTTCTGCCCCCACCTGTACCACCAGTTTGATCGTTTCATACTCAGCCGCCGGATAAAAGATACTTAAGAAGCGGCGCACGACCAGGTCATACACTCTTCTCTGTAAATTGCTTAACGAACCAAGTTCTGTGAGCTGTCCGGTCGGAATAATCGCATAGTGATCGGTGATCTTTGAATCGTCAGTATACTGTGTACGTGCAATATTCCGGTAAGTACCCTCTTTTAAAATACGCTCCGTATAAGTTTTCGTCGGCTCATAGGTTTTTAAACGATTTAAGTTCTTCCCGATCTCCTTTGCAACTGCCGTCGAGAGCACTCTCGCATCCGTTCTCGGATAAGTCGTCAGTTTTTTCTCATATAAGTCCTGTGCCACCTGTAACGTCTCATCCGGGCTGATCTTATATCGTTTCGAACACTCTGCCTGTAACTCTGCAAGGTTAAATAATAACGGTGCTTTCTTTCTGGATGTGCCGCGCTCTAAGGATTTTACGACCGCCTGTTTTCCGTCAAGTTCACCGATCAGATTTTCCGCGCTTTCGCGCTTTTTAAAACCATTTTCCTTATACAAAAGGGGCGATTCAAAATATTTAGAACCATTTACCGCCTTCCACTCTGCGGTTACTGTCTCCTCCGTTTCCGCGCCTTCCGGCAGGAATCCTCCCACCACACGGTAAAACGGCGTCTCCGCAAAGTTGCGGATCTCCCGCTCACGGATCACGACCATTCCAAGTACACAGGTCATGACTCGTCCCACCGCGATCGCCGTATAACTTTTAGTCGCCGCAGCATCATTCAATAGTTTCCCGTACTTTACCGACATCGCCCTGGAGAAATTGATTCCCATTGCATAATCTTCAATTGTGCGCATAATACCGGATTTTGCCAGATTATCATACTCTGCCATTGGCTTTGCCTCACGGATTCCGCGCAGAATCTCCTCTTCCGTCTGCGAGTCAATCCAGACACGGAGTTCTTTCATCCCCGGTCTGACCCCGCCAAAGCGTCTGATATTTTCCTCAATCGTCTGTCCTTCTTTTCCGGCATCGCCTGCCCAGTAGACAGTTTCTATGTCCTCTCTGAAAAGCATCCGATGCACCGTATCATACTGTTTGCTGACATCTGGTATTACATTGTATTTATATTCTTCCGGCAGAAACGGTAAATCTTCCAACCTCCATCTTTTGTATTTTTCATCGTATTCTTCCGGATAGACCATCTCCACCAAATGGCCGACACACCATGTAATGACATATTTGTCATTTTCAATATATCCGTCATTTCGTCCGCTCACGCCGAGAATCCTTGCAAATTCCTGCGCTACACTTGGTTTCTCCGTTATTATCAAAGACTTTGCCACTAAAGTATTTCTCCGTTTCTGTTTTATAATTCACTCATATCGATCAGAACAAAACGCTTATCCTGTTCTGCCATTTCAACAACTGCCTGTTCAAATGTGCTCGCAGAAAACAGGAAATAATAATTCGCACTGATCTTTGCTTTTTTCATATTTGCAAACAATTCTTCACACATCTCCATTGTGACCTGCGGTTTTTCCCAGTTGCACAAACCGACCAGATTTTCCCGCACTTCATTCTGGGCAATGATATCAATATTTCCTGTCTTGCCGATCCATGTTCCCATTTTTTTAATATGAAGCGGCAATTTTCCTGTAAGATTTAAAAGCCACAGATATTCCATGCAGACACCCACAAAGTAACGGTTTAAGTAGGTATTTAATCCCGGTTCGATGTAAGTATCATAAAACTCTTCCGCAGACATCATGTAGAGAGCTGACAAATGCGGATAAATAAAGCGGAACCAGAAATTGACATAGTTATCCCGGATCCGGTAAACTCCCTTTTTGGCATTCTCCCATCCGCCGGTCTCAAACGATACTGCCTTTTCGATAATGTCGGAAGCGGCAAGATTTTTCATATAGACGCTGATCTTTGCACGCGAAAATCCTGTCTTTAAGTACAGGTCGTTTAATTTGTCACACCCGCCCGCAATACAAGCTAAGATTGTATCATACACGGACAATTCCCGCAGGCTTGCACCGATAATATTTTCTGCCTTATTATACATATAGCCGTTTCTTGATAAAATCTGCCTGCAGATGTTGGTCTTTAAATCTACCTTCGGGTTCCAGTGATTGATATAACCGGTAACCCCGCCGATCACGCCGTAAACCCGGATACATTCGCTGACCGGATAATCCGGAAGTACACGCACAACTTCCAGAAAATTCAGATTGGAAAGCTTGATCGTCTGATCGATCTTTTTCACTGCATCTGTGCCGATACAATTTTCCATTTCCTTCTCAACCCACGATACAACAGAGCTGCACAGCAGGATCATGACCGGCCCCGGATACAATTTTTTTGCCTTTAATTTTAAAACAGCATTAATAAAATCCGTATCTTTTTTGGCAATATAAGAAAACTCATCGATCACTAAGATAAGCTTTTCCGGTCCACCGCTTTTGATCCGGTTAAAATATTCCTCATAATCATATTTTTGCAGCCTGACCTGCAGTTTTTCCTCTAACGCTTCCGCCATCATCTGTTTTTGAGACTCCGGTGACGCATACCGTGCACGATAATAAAAGGCTTTTTTGTTCTGCAGGAAAGTCTTCAATAACAATTCTTTTTCCAGATCCGGCCTGCCATATAAAACGCATAACTGATTGCCGGACTTTGCATACAGTGTTTCTAATTCCTTTAAAACAGCCGTTTTTACAACCATGTTTTCGCCCTCCCGTTTGTATTTCACATAGGAGAAATTATATCATTTTTTAACTTTTTAGGCAATATAAAACGCCACCGGACGTCCTGATCCGATGGCGCTTTTAGTTATTTCCTATTTTTATTATTTCTTTGTGATATATCCCTGTGCTTTCAACAGCTCTGCGCAAAGTACTGCACCGCCTGCTGCACCACGGACTGTGTTATGGGAAAGTCCGACAAATTTCCAGTCGTATACGGTATCCTCTCTTAATCTGCCGACTGAGATACCCATTCCGTTCTCGTAATTAACATCTAAGGAGACCTGCGGTCTGTTGTCTTCCTCTAAGTACTGGATAAACTGCTTTGGTGCGCTCGGAAGACCTAACTCCTGCGGAACACCGCTGAAGTTCTTCAAAGCCTCGATCAGCTGCTCTTTTGTCGGGTTTTTCTTAAATTTTACAAATACTGCTGCTGTATGTCCGTTTAATACCGGAACACGGATACACTGGCAGGTGATCACCGGTGATTCTGCAGGAACGATCGCTTTTTTCTCTGCATCCACATGACCCCAGATACGAAGCGGCTCTTTCTCAGATTTTTCTTCCTCTCCACCGATATAAGGAATGATGTTTCCTACCATCTCAGGCCAGTCTTTAAATGTCTTACCAGCTCCGGAAATTGCCTGATAGGTTGTGGCAACTACTTCATACGGTTCAAACTCTTTCCATGCAGTAAGTACCGGTGCATAGCTCTGGATGGAGCAGTTTGGTTTTACGGCAACGAAACCGCGTTTGGTGCCAAGACGCTCTTTCTGGTATTTGATAACTTCCATATGTTCCGGGTTTACTTCCGGCACTACCATAGGAACATCCGGTGTCCAGCGGTGTGCGCTGTTATTGGAAACAACAGGTGTCTCTGTCTTAGCATAATCTTCCTCGATCTTTTTGATCTCTTCTTTGGTCATATCTACTGCGGAGAATACGAAATCGACTTCTGCTGCTACTTTCTCTACCTCATTGACATTCATGACAACGATGTTTTTCACTGCCTCCGGCATTGGAGTATCCATTTTCCAACGGTCACCAACCGCCTGTTCATAGGTTTTTCCGGCACTTCTAGGACTTGCTGCAATGGTTGTCACCTCAAACCATGGGTGATTCTCTAAAAGAGAGATAAATCTCTGTCCTACCATACCTGTTCCGCCAAGAATACCAACTTTTAACTTTTCGCTCATTTTGCTCTAATCTCCTCGTCCCTTATTCTCTGTTTGTCCGTCTGTCGCAAACATGTGTCTTTCATAGTAAATATATTATGCTATTTCCCGGAAAAAAGCAATGCTTATTTTGTCAAAGTTTCCTGTATTTTTGGCGAAAACTTGTGCATTTGTCACAATATCACGTCAGTGTGTAAAAGTATTACATCCATTCCTTACTCAGATATTCACGCTCTTTTTCAATGACTTTCTCCATTGCCTCTTTGCCCGGAGCACCGACTGTCAGACGTTTATTGACGCATGTTTCCATAGAGATCGCATCATAAATATCCTCCTCGAATACCGGACTGATCGCTTTTAATTCCTCTAAACTCATATCATCGATCGGGATCTTTTTATCGAGGCAGTAAAGCACGATACGTCCGACAATGCCATGTGCATCACGGAATGGAACACCGTGGTTTACCAGGTAATCAGCCGCATCTGTGGCATTCGTAAATCCATGATTTGCGGACTGGCGCATTCTGTCTTTGTTAAAGCGCATGGTGGCAAGCATGCCGTTGAACAAAGCGACACAGCCTTTTACCGTATCCATTGCATCAAAAGAAAGCTCTTTGTCCTCCTGCATATCTTTATTGTATGCAAGCGGGATTCCCTTCATGGTTGTGAGCAGTGACATCAATGCACCGTAGACACGTCCTGTCTTACCGCGCACTAACTCTGCGATATCCGGGTTTTTCTTCTGCGGCATGATACTGCTTCCTGTGCTGTATGCATCATCGATTTCCACAAACTGGTATTCATTGGAGTTCCAGATAATGACTTCCTCGGAAAAACGGGAAAGGTGCATCATGATCGTCGCACATGCAGATAAGAACTCGATCAGGTAATCACGGTCCGACACACCGTCCATACTGTTTAAGGTCGGTCCGTAAAAACCGAGCAGCTCTGCAGTATATTCACGATCCAACGGATAGGTCGTGCCAGCAAGTGCACCAGAACCGAGCGGACAGTAATTCATGCGCTCATAAATATCATGCAGACGCAGACGGTCACGCTTAAACATCTCAAAGTAAGCACCCATATGATGTGCCAATGTGATCGGCTGTGCTTTCTGCAGATGGGTAAAGCCCGGCATGATCGTCTCTGTATTTTCTTCCATAATATGTAAGATTGTAGTCAGAAGTTCTTTTAGCAGTCCGTCCACCGCGAGCACCTCGTCCCTGGTGTAAAGACGCATATCGAGTGCCACCTGGTCGTTACGGCTGCGTCCGGTATGCAGTTTTTTACCAGTATCTCCAAGACGGTCGATCAGATTTGCCTCCACAAAACTGTGAATATCCTCATATTCCGATGTGATCTCTAATTTTCCGCTCTCCACATCCTCCTTGATCTCCTGCAGTGTCGTGATGATGTCGTTCATCTCCTGCTCCGTTAAAATGCCCTGTTTTCCAAGCATTTTGACATGTGCAATGCTGCCCTCAATGTCCTGTTTATAAAACTTCTGGTCAAATGTGATAGACGCATTGAAATTATATACAAGCTGATCTGTTGCCTTTGTAAAGCGTCCTCCCCATAACTGTGCCATATCTAAATCCTCACTTTCCTTACATAAATTATCTTCCATTCTACATGAAGTGTCTTTTCGCCGCAAGTCCCTGTTGTATTTTTATACAGGAATTTATGCATTCCCAGCTGCCGCTTTTGCCGCGATCTGTGCATCCCGCTCCCGCTTTGAGAAAACACAGCCACAGTAATACTGGCGGTACATGCCATACTCCTCCGATAGTTCCACGGAACGCTTATAGCCATTCTTCTTTTTAAAATCAGAATTCAAATATGCGATCCCGTATTCTTCCGACAGACGGTCCCCGATCTCATTTAATTTTTCCGCATTTTTGAGCGGGCTGATAGATAATGTCGTCGTAAAATAATCCATGTGAAGTTCCTTTGCAAGCTCTGCCGATTCCCTAAGGCGCAGCTCATAACAGCGGAAGCAGCGTTCCCCGCCCTCTTTCACATCCTCTAAACCGCGCGCCATCTCATAAAAGCACTCTTTGTCATAGGTTCCCTCCACAAAAGAAATCGGATATTTTGCCGGAAGCCGCTCAATAAAATGCTGCTGTTCCGCCACACGCTTTGTATATTCTTCCTCCGGATAAATATTCGGATTATAATAAAAAACCGTAATTTTAAAATACTGGGACAGATACTCCAGACAATAAGAGCTGCACGGCGCACAGCAGCTATGCAGCAGCAGGGAAGGCACTCGCTCTTCGCGCTGATTTTTTGCAATGGTTTCCTCTAACATTTTCTGATAATTCTGCTTCAATCTTCTGCCTCCCATGACAATATTTCTTTTGCACGCGCCCTCCAGGTATGTCCGGCACAAAAGGTCTGATATGCATTTTCCCGGATTTCTGAACGGAGTTTTTCATTTTCCATCAGTTCCCCGGCAGCCTCGGAAAGCGAATCTATTTTTGCCAGCGAATAAAACATCATATCCTTGCGGTTTTTAAAATGCGCACACCGGTACGGATTCGAATCTGTCAGCACCACGGTACGGTTCGCCATCCCTGCGATTGCCCGGTCATGGACGCCCCGGTTAAAGATCGGCGAAACATCAAGCATGATCTGTTCTCTTGCAATCTTTTCAAAGGAAAGATCAAAGGTGACCGGCTTCTCGATCGTCCGGTATCTCTCATACGGTGTCTGGTATTTTTCCCATCCCTCGCCGACTAACTGAACCGGTATTTTCTTTTTCAAGAGTTCATCGAGTGCCGCTTTCCGGAAATAATCCCTGATATAAGCATCCGACGCATACATCGTATTCATAAAAAGTGCAAACTGCGCTTCGTCAAGCTCCATGTCATCTTCTTTTAAACATGCCGCAAATGCTTCTTCCATTGGAAGTTCCGGCACCGCAATCCGCATTTCTATGATCCGCTTCATCATCCCGCAAAATGGCTCCGGTGCCGCCTTTACGATATCATATACTTTTTCCGGCGCATCATAAGTCCCCATAAAAAGGATATGGTCTGCGGGATTTTTTTCGCCGTCAAATAAAGCGATGGTTGCGCCAAGCGGAAGCATATGTACGCTCTTTACCTGCGGATGATATTTTTTCACATAATCTGCCTGCCCCTCGTCAAGAACAATCGCATGAAAGTTTTTTGCCCGCGTCATCAGACAATTATAATGAAACAACGGATGATCCACGATATAATCATAAAACGGCCCGTCGAACAGGTCGATCACCGGTGTTCCGTCATCCATCGCAAGCCGTGGCAGCAAGGAATTAAAATCAAATACTGCACGATATTTTTTCCCAAAAAACGGAGAAAGCACGGCATCAAGATCATCCTGGGATGTAAATTCACAAACAGTAGTCTCATATCCCAGATCATCAAATGCCGCCGCAAGCTGATGTGCAAAAAAATTTCCGGACAAATAGCAGATCTCTCTGGAACAGAATACTAAAATCTTTTCCTGCGATTCCATCGGTCATTCCTCGATTCCAAACATTTCTGCACAGATGCGTTTTCCATGTTCCGTGCGGAAAATTTTGTTGTATGCATGCATCACAGCCTCTTTTGTCACGCCATCCTCATAGAGATTGACCAGAAAATCTGCCTCCACCAGTATCTGGTAATCCAGACCGTCAATCTGGTCATAAGTGTGGTGATGTCCGACCAGATAGGACACTCTCCGGATGATTTTTTCGTCAAAATGCATTCTGCCAAGCATATCCTCTGCCACTGCCGGCCCTTCCTGCTCCTGAAGCCTGCCGTTACTGCTTCCATACTTTTCCTCCGCCACTTTGATCCCGATATCATGTACATAAGCAGCCACCTCGAGTGTCAGCAGTTCTTCCCCCTGCATGCCGGAAAGTTCCCCGATCAGCTTTGCATAGCTGTGTACCTTTGTAAAATGCTGGATTCTTTTGGGATCATTCCTGTAATACTGTATCATTTCACAAAATAACTGATTTAAATTCATCTTTTTTTCCTCCTGTAAATACAAACGGACTCCTGCTAAAAGTCTCCCCATAGCAAAAGTCCGTTTCCATACTCATCCCCTAATCTCTCACATAACGCAGGCATAAAATCCCGACCAAATATTCTACCACACACAGCACCATAAAAACAGTGGCTCCGGTGAGAACCCCGGCTATGATCTGAACGATCACAGCGATCGCATGCAGCCAGATCGGCACATCATGCAGGCAGCAGGCAATTCCAGTCTCTAATAATACGATCAGGCAGACTGGAACGACCGGCATATGCAGTGCAATGATTCCTGTCAGAATCACCGCAAGTGCTGCAACAATAGCTGCAAACAGCATTAGCATACTCTGATTCTCCGCAAACAGTGTTCCCAGTGTGCCTCCTATACTTTTTTTCCTGCGCTGTTTTATGGATACGCGCGGCTCCTCTTTTTTTACATAATTTTCAGGTTCACTCATACCTTAATCCCTCTCCTCTTTCTGCTATAATGTCATCCGGATAAATAATTCCATTTTCCTATGACATGCTGTCTTTGGTCATTATATCAATTTATAACAAAAAGAACAAGTAGTTTTCACTTTACCGTATTCTATGACTCATTTACCAGTTTCCCCGTTATATGTTCCGGATTTAATTCCAGACACAACACACTCGACCCGCATTTTGAAAGTTCCACTTTCGCATATTCCTTATCGTCAGTAAATTTATCACACATATTCGTGCATATCTGATTTATTGTGTCCTGATCTTCTACAAAGCGGACACGTCCGAACACAATAACGCTCTTTATATTCAGCGCCCAGTCATTTTCTTTCCGATAGCCTTTATCATAGACGCAGAAAGAAACCTTGTCACAGTTTTTTATCGCATCTATTTTATGTCCCGATTTTGCACCGTGAAAATAAATTTTCCCGTTTTTTTCATTGTACCAATGAGTGACAGGCATACCATACGGATAACCATCGTCACCTAATACAGAAAGCACGCCTCTCGGTTCATTTTTCAAAATCTCCATACATTCTTCCTTGCTCAATTCCTGTTTAAATCTTCTCATTTTACGAAACATTGATATAGACTCTCTTTCTTTCATTTAATCATATAAACCATTTTTTCATTTTGAATGGCATCCTCACTGTCAGAATAATGTTACCACCAAAAGTGCCAGCAGACACAGGATTTCTCCGATCACCGCACTCCGGTACAAAAGCACATTTACCCGCACGATATCCTCCGCTTCCACCGGTCTTAAATCATCCCCGATAAATGGCTTTTTTACGATTTTTCCAAAATAGCTTGCATCCCCCGCCAGGCGAAGATGCAGGGCACCTGCACAGGCTGCCTCGGTCTGGGCAGAGTTCGGACTTGCATGATTGTAACGGTCACGCTTAAAAATGCGCAGGGCATCTTTCCCGGAAAACTGTTTTCCCGGCCCATAGGCGGCTGCAATCATCAGCGCCGCACTGATCCGCGCCGGGATATAATTCACCACATCATCGAGTTTTGCTGCCGTCCTTCCAAAATTCAGGTAACGTTCATTCTTGTAGCCCACCATCGAGTCCATCGTGTTGACTGCCTTATATAAAAACCCTAACACCGGACCTCCGGTCGCCAAACAGATCATCGGAGCAATCACACCGTCCGACGTATTTTCTGCTACTGTCTCCACAGCCGCTTTCGCGACCCCTGCCGCATCCAGATTTTGCGTATCGCGTCCGACGATCATTGCCACTGCATTTCTTGCGCCCGCAAGATCATCTGCCCGCAGACGTTCATACACTTTCATGCTCTCAACTTTCAGGCATTTCGTCGCAAGGATCTGATAGGTCATGATACTTTCTAAAATACAGCCTGCCACCGGCGCAATCGCATAAGCTCCCCACAGCAAAAGACCGCTCACCGCTCCAGTCGCAAGCAGTACAACGGTCACTAGCAAAATACCTGCGCGCCGTTCTTTTTTTTCATTTCTTATGCCTGTCACATCAAGCAGTCTATGATCCAGCGCTGCGATCAGATTTCCGATCAGGCGCACCGGATGATACAGCCAGTGCGGATCCCCGATCAGTAGATCCAGCAGAAATCCCGCCAGAAATGCTATCATATGATAATACATGTCTTTACTCTCCAAAAATTAATTTTTCATCACGCATGGAAATTGATGTCTCTTTTACCACCCCATTTGCGTCTACTGCATAGGACAGCGTACATTCGTATCCCTGTCCGCACCTGCACTGATAGTCAAAATAGGAACCCTGTCCATAACTGTCAAAAAGTGCCATAATCGTGCCGCCATGTACAATGCAGACAACCTTTTCCTGTACAGTTACCTGTTTTTCTAATTCCATCAGGCAATCCAACAGTCCCTCTTTACACCTTGTGATAAATTCTGCCCGGCTCTCTCCGCCCGGAAACGGCAGTGTGCCGCCACTGTCGATCCATCTCTGATAATCTTCATTTCCATTTAAATCAAAGTAAGTCTTTCCCTCAAAACTGCCAAAGTTCATTTCTTTCCATTTTTCTATGATCTGATAAGGCTGATCTTTATATAAAATCTCTTTTGTCTGTCTGCACCTTAGCATGGGACTCGTAAAAATAAGGTCTGCTGCAGGATAATTTTTCCTGTTGCGCAACAGCATTTCACATCCGTCCTCAGAAAGCGGTTCATCTGTCCAGCCAAGATAACTTTTTCTGCGGTTCGACGCTGTCTCTCCATGCCGGATAAATGCCATTGTTATTTTATTTTCTGTGCTATCCCGCATATCACACGCTCCACACTCTCCGAAGATTTTGCCAGAATGACCTGCATCCTTCCGACCTGCTCCCGGTACTCTCTTTCTTCTTTTAACATCGGCACCACACCGCATCCGACTTCATTGCAGATCACGATACAATCCGGGTTTTTCTTTATAAATGTTTCTGTGAGTTTTGGCACATCTGCCTGCTCTTTCACTTTTCTTCTTACCCACAGATGGAACTTATCTACTGCTTTTGCACCGCATAACTGCTCAAGTTCTGCGTTTTCGCCCGAAAAAATGTCGTTCTCTGATATATGATACGCTGTTTTTACATAATTGCGTTTTCCCTGTGCCACTCCACCTAAAACCAGTCTCATTTTACACCCTCTTTTTTTGTTATTCCTTTATCATCGTATAATTCCACATACCGCAGCTGCCACAACGATCACACACTCACACACTGTCACAAAATATCCTTCGGTATCCCCGGTAATACCTCCAAGTTCCTTTTTACATTTCTTATAATAATACAGAAAAGTAAGACCTGCGCCCACTAACACTGCCACTCCCGTCACTCCGTCTAAATACAGCATCAGCACTGCCACCGCTGCTGTCTGCAAAAACAGTGCGGTCTTTACGGCCCGCTCATGCGCTTTGCTCGTGAACATATACAAAAGTCCTTCTTTCTTTGCACCCGGAAAAGTCATCGCAGCAATACCGGAAAGACAGCGTGATAAGAAAAATCCGGCTGCCACGATCCCCGCCTGCCGTACTGCATCTATCTCTGAATATGCTCCGATATAAATCAGTTCATACAGCACCAGACAGATTACAGAAAAAGCACCTATATGCGAGTCCTTCAATATCTCAAGTTTTTTCTCTCTCGGCTGGTAAGAATGGAACGCATCCATCGTATCCATAAATCCATCCACATGAAATCCTCCGGTAACTGCAAGTGGAATGGCTGTGCCAATCATGGCAAATGCCACATTTCCAACCGAAAATTTTCCGCAGAACCACCACCAGAACATCGTGATACCGCCGATGGTCGCTCCAACCCACGGGAAAAAGCAGAATGCATACTTCATTTCTTTATCCTGCCAGGTAAACTGCGGCATCGGTATCTGTGAATACATGGAAAATGCAATGACCAGTGCTCTTAATGTTGTCATCATAATTTCTCCCCCTTTATAAAAATCGGGATTCCTGCCACAACCTCAATCACCGAATCCGCCATTTCTGCTAACTGTTGGTTGATCTGACCCAGATTTCTAATGTATTCCATCGTTTCCGGTTCATAGATAATTCCGTCCTCAAAGATCTGGTTTGTCACGATCACCAGATGTCCGGTCTGGTCTTTCAAGTGCCTGATCTGGCGGACGATATTTTCTACACAGTTTGCATTTATCTCATCACCGACAGTCTCCGGGAACATCTCATTCGCCACAAGGTTTGACATGCACTCCAATAAAGCCACGGGCATCCGTATTTTTCCATGCAGCCTGGCACATCCCTGTTCTAAAAATTCTGCCGTACATACTCTTCCATGTGATGTGTCACATGTCTGTTCCAAAGACTCTGACATGCATACCTGTGCAAACGCTTCATCCACCTTGACAGGACACTCAGCCGTTTGAAATCCTTTCCCGGCGCGAAGTTTTCTGTGCCGTTCCACACGGCGTACGCCCTCTTCTCCATAGACACGCATCGTCGCAAGATAATATAAGTCTCCTTTTCCCGCCAGCTTTACCGCCACACCTTCTGCATATTCCGACTTACCACTGCCGCTTGCGCCTGTCACTACAACCATCATACGTCTGTAAACCTCTTGTATGCTTCCACCCTAATATCTGAAAATGTTGTCCGGTTACCATAGACTGCATGTACCGTATCGAGCAGTCCAAACATCAGAACGGCACCGGTTCCCTCACCGAGCGCCAGACTGCCATCAATGACCGGATGTACACCAAGTTCCTGTAAGATCAGTGCCGCTGCCGGTTCCCTGCTTTTGTGGGAAGCGATCAGAAAATCCTTTACGCCCGGAACAAGACGTTCTGCCACAAGTGCTGCAACTGCACTGATCACACCGTCCAGCACAACCGGGACACCGTAAACTGCGCCCCCGATGCAGACACCGCACAGTCCTGCAATATCCAGTCCGCCGACCGAACACAGAATACGAAATACATCTTTGGAGTCAAACTGATATTTTTTCCGCGCCTCATCGATCACCGCAATCTTATGTAATAATCCCGCGTCACTGAGTCCTGCACCTTTTCCGGTAATCGCTGCCGTCTCACAGTTTAACAATGCCGCCGCCACTGCGCTGCTTGTCGTCGTGTTTCCAATTCCCATCTCCCCGGTTGCAAGCAGTGTCACACCATCCTCTTTGCACTTTTTTACACTGTCGATGCCAGCTTCGATCGCAGCCAATGCTTCCTCCTCCGTCATCGCCGGCTGTTTTAAAAAGTTTTTTGTACCCCTGCTCACCTTTTTATTCCAGACGCCTTCCGGTGTTTCTTCCGCTGCGATCCCGACGTCGATTGGAATGACTTTAGCATTCGCCTGTGCAGCCATAAGGCAGACAGAGCTTTTTCGTTTTCCCATGGATTCTGCAACCTGATATGTGACTTCCTGCCCGGACTGGCTGATGCCCTCCTCAACGATCCCGTTATCCGCACACATCACGATCACTGCCTTCTTTTGTAACGGCACCCTCTCGTCCCCTGTCACTGCACCGATCTGTGTAAATATCTTTTCAAAGATTCCCAGACCATCTAATGGTTTCGCTAAGGAATCCCAGTTTTCCTGTACCTTTTTTCGGATTTTCTCATCCGGTCTTCTGATACAGACATACCCCTGCAGCGTATTCAGAACACGGTTGGTATACTTAATCACACCTGTTTTATCGATATAAATTTCAGAATTTACACTCTTTTCAAAGCTTTCATTTCCCTGATTCAGGTATCTTCCCATCCCGCTGCCTCCTGCATACTTCTTTTTTATTTCCGTTATCATTTATTATAGGGCAGTTTCCTGTGTTCAGCAATAAACAAATTTACTCCGTCAAATCGGTCCGTCCAGTCGCTGCTGTTCTCGCCTGTTGTGCGGTAACAAGCAGCATTACATCCCAATCATCCTATACACCGCATCCATATCCAGATACTCCCGCAGCGTCTCCGCCAATTTATCATACTGTGTCTCTTTAAATTCCTGATAATTCTGCTGAGTCACTGCCTCCATGGAAATTCCTTTCTTTGTGGCAAGTGCCTCAACGATCTTTGCAGCAATGCCATCTGCATCAAATACTCCATGAACGTAAGTACCATAAACATTACCTGCACAGATTCCATCTGCTTTTTGATTTTCAGCCTGATCTGTGATATGGCACAGATATTCATATCTTTTTTCCTGAAGCATTTCGGGCTTCTCACTCCGACCTAAATCCATCATAACCGTATCCATATCAATCTCGGCATGATCCGTCCTGCGGCTCGCTCCCATATGAATCTCATACCCCGTCAGCTTCACACCCGACAGCACAGACAGCACTCCGGTCAGTTCTTCAAATGTCCCGTCCACCTGCGTTCTCGTCTTTTCCTGTTCCATCTCTGTCTCCAGCGGCAAAAGTTCCATACCGCGCAGCATACCGCCCTCCTCGACACCATAAGGATCTGTGATGCACTCTCCCAGCATCTGATATCCGCCGCAGATGCCAAAGATCACGGCATCCCGATTTTGCGCATGCTTTTTGATGGCAGCCTCCAGCCCGTTCTGGCGCATCCATTTTAAGTCGCCCATCGTATTTTTACTGCCGGGCAGGATGATCATATCTGGGTGATGCAGTTTTTCCAGCGTGTCCACATAGCGGACAGAAACGCCCTCGATCGATTCAAATACCATAAAATCCGTAAAATTGGAAATGCGTGGGAAACGTATGACCGCAATATCCACCGCTTTCTCCTCGTGTTCTGCAAACCGGTCTGACAGGCTGTCCTCATCCTCAAGGACTAAATGCATATAAGGCACGACCCCGGTAACCGGAATCCCACCTTTTTCTTCTAACATCTTTATGCCCGGGTCTAAGATTGATACATCGCCGCGAAACTTATTGATGATAAGCCCTTTGATGCGCTCCCGTTCTTTTTCTTCCAGTAAGACTAACGTGCCGATCAGCTGTGCAAACACACCACCGCGGTCGATATCACCAACAAGCAGTACCGGCGCATCTAAAAGTTCCGCAAGTCCCATATTGACAATATCATTTTCTTTGAGGTTGATCTCTGCCGGACTCCCGGCGCCCTCGATCACGATGATATCCGCCTGTTGTTCTAATGTATGATAAGCCTTTAAAATATCCGGGATCAGTTTCTTTTTATACGCAAAATAATCCCTCGCTTTCATATTTTCAAGCACTTCACCGTTTACAATGACCTGAGAACCGGTATCGTTGGTCGGCTTTAAAAGGATCGGATTCATACAGACCTGCGGTCTGATACCTGCCGCTTCTGCCTGCATGACCTGTGCGCGCCCCATCTCAAGTCCTTCCCCGGTAATATAAGAATTCAGTGCCATATTTTGTGATTTAAACGGTGCCACACGGTAGCCATCCTGTTTAAAAATGCGGCACAGACCTGCCACGATCAGGCTTTTCCCTGCATTTGACATTGTTCCCTGAATCATGATTTTTTTTGCCATAAACTTATTTCTCTTTCCTATGCTCTTACTCTCTGCGGCTGATCTCATCCCGCAGCAATGCGGTCATTTCCCGGTCTGCTTTTTCTAATCCGGCATCCTTTAAATTCTGCTGTAATTCATCCCATTTCGCATCAAAATCATCGGCTGGACTGACAACACACTCAATGAGTCCCTTCCACGATACATTATCTAACGCAACTAACATTTTTTCCAGTTCATCTGGCAGTGTCATCGCCCACAATGGGGAATATGCATCTTTTGAAAATTCTTCTTTCTGTGGGAAAATATCGGTCAGCATGTCAACATTCCATGCTTTCAGTGCTTCTTTTTCCATCTCATCATAGCCTTCTTTTACCATTTCCCTTGAGCTCTTACTATAGGAATTGCCCGTGGAATCAACCGACTGATTTCCATAACTTGGATATGGATAAACACGGAATCCCACACCTGTGCGCTCAGAATAATTGGTGTCTTTCCGGGACGCTTCAAGATCCTCGTCCGTAATGCACCGTTTTCCGTTTTCATCATAATAATAATCGACACCCTCAATCCCCCAGTTTAACAGGATCTGTGCCTCATCACTGCAGAGCCAGTCCAAAAAACTGACAGCCCGAACCGGATCTTTACAGCTTTTTGTAATACCAATCCCCCAGCCTACCGCAAGATTCTGCTGTTTTAAAGAAGGGCATTTCACGGATCGATCAATTGTGACCGGAAGCCCCGCATAGGTGTGCTCCTCCTGTCCATCTGCCCGCAGGGATATCTCAGCGCCTGTATAATCCCATTCCTCATCCAAAAGTCCAAGCACTCTTCCCTCTGCAACTTTTAAAACAAAATCCTCATGCGTCTGCGTCGCAAATTCAGGATCTAAAATGCCCTCATTGTACATTTCATTCAGCCATTTATAATATTCTTTCTGCCCGTCCGCTGCATGTTTATAATAAACTTCCTGTTTTTCATCATCCACGATCCACTGCCCGTTGTCTGCGGAACCATTCATATACCCGGATGGGTTCGATAACATGATATACCAGTGCCAGTCGGAACAGACGATCGAAATACCAATGACCGGCTTTCCGTTGATCATTGGATACTTTTCCATATAATCACGGATCATCTGCGTGTATTCTTCCAACGTATATGGTACACGATACTGGTTTTCCTGCAATACTGCCCACTGCAGCTGGGCAGTTCCGGATGTTTCTAAGGTTTCTTCCTGCACTTTGTCACTGCACAGCTGATAAATGGACGGATCCTCACTGGAATAACGCAGATTTTCATATTCATCTCCATACAGCTTTTTAATATTCGGACCATACTCATCTATCAGATCCGACATATCGATCAATGCATCGTTGCGGATCAGCGTTGATACCGAACCCTTGGCAAACACAAAATCCGGGTATTCCCCGGTTGCCACCATAAGTTCTATCCTGTTGTCATTACTGTCTGCAGGATAATCCATTTTCAATGTGACCCCTGTCTTTTCTGTAATCATCTGCGCAACCGGATCCGTCCAGGTATCCTCCAATCCATCCGCACTGTAAAATGTAAATGTGACCGGTTCTAATGATTCCTGTGTGGTTTCCTGCTGCTGTGTATCCACAGCCACCGTATTTTCCGCAGCACTGCAGCCATATAAACCCATCAACAGACTTCCTGTCATAATACCACATGCAATCCGCCTGCCTGCATGCGAATTGTACGCAAGTAAACTACATGCATACCTGTAAAAAAAACTCCTTCCCATATGTATCCTGCCCCTTTAAATTATTTCCTCATTATTTTATATCCAAATCTTCTAATATGAACTCATTTGTGTTCATTTTTTATCACATGATTTCCGATGTCAGCACCGGAAGTTTAATACATACTTTTGTTCCCGCTCCTGTCTTACTCTCAAATTCCACTCCATAATCCTCCCCATACTGGAGCTTGATTCTCTGATTGACATTGCAGATTCCAATATGTGTCCGGTCCAGATTTTCAAAATCGTTCAAACCTCTCCGTACTTCATCTAATTTTTCCATGGACATTCCGCATCCATTATCCGTCACGGTGATCCAGAGATGTGATCTCACTTCAACCCGGATCACGATCTCACCGCCGCTCTCCTTTGCTTCAAGTCCATGCACAAAAGCATTCTCCACAAAAGGCTGGATCAAAAGCGGCATAACCTTTAACGGCTCAATGTCCCCCTCCGTTTCAATACGGTAATGGATTCTGTCATGGAAACGGTAATCCTGTATTTTCAGGTAATACTCAACCAGTTTCAGTTCTGATTTTAACGGCTGCAAGGTATTACTTACCTGGATATTTCTCCGCATGATCTTTGCAAGCATCTTTGCCAGTTCCTCGATATCCGGCTGATTATGAATTCTTGCCTGCATACGGATCGTCTCTAACGTGTTATACAGAAAATGTGGATTGATCTGGCTTGCAAGCATTTTAAATTCCACTTCTTTCTGCCTTGCATTGACCTGTTCTTTCTGCACACGTTCTTTGATCACGTTATTCATCAGTTCCTGTATGGAATCGATCATTACCTTCAGATCCCGGTAGAGATCCGAGATCTCATCCTCCCCGCCGATATCCTCCGTGATATCAAAATCTCCAGTTGCAGCCTTATGCATCTGCAGACGGAATGTATTTACCCTCGTACTGAACTGATTGGAAAATACCAGAATAATTCCAAGACCAGACACCACACAGACAAGCTGTGGCACAAGACTTCCCAACGCACTGCGGGCTGCCGATCCTGCGATCTCTTCATACGGACATACACTGACTAAGGTATAATAATCATCCGAATAGTCCGGTTTTACCCGCACCGTCGATAACAGACAGGTATCTTCCCCCTGAAAACGCACTTTGCCGGAATAAGTATCATTTTTGATCTGCTTTAACAGTAGAATCATTTCATCCGTGTCCCGTTCATATTCATTGCGGTGCAGAACCACCGTGTCATTATACACTAAATAAGTATCCTGCGTCCGTTCCTGCACAGGCAGCTCCGTCCTCTTATACTGCATGTTAATTGCAAGTACACCGACCGGCTGCATATCCTTCGTATATAAAAGTCTCGACATCCGGAGTGAATCCTTGCGTTTTAACGAATCATACGAATAAGACCAGTACGGTTTTCCATTCAGTTCGAGCGTATTCTGATACCATGGCTTCTCTGCAATCTCCTGATCTACATGTACAAAATATTCATTATTGGAAATTGTATCATTATTCAGATACAACGTGATACTTGAAATTTCATGATAATAATATTTCAGATAATCAGAAATGGTATCATAGTCTCTGTAATCTGCAAGAATCTCCGAATAGTTTTCATACTGATGAAATGCGATATGCTCAATCTTTTCATCAAAGTACATCTGTTTGGAAATGTCGGAGATGACGGACATACTCTCGCTCATTGAATCCGCGATCATATTTAACCCATCCATCTCGCTTTCCTTCGCTTTCTGGATCAACACCGATCTCGTATTCTGATAAGTATAAATATCCAACAGCAGAATCGGCAGAATTCCTCCGGCAATGTATATAAAGAGCATTCTCTCCCGCAGTCTTAAATTGCCTATGAATGTTTTTATCCGGGCAAACAGACTCATGTTTTTTACGCCTTTCGTTCATTTTTCACTCAGAGCGGTGTTTATTCCGGACGCACACGCACAACAACCGGAAACTCACTGTCTATTCCAGGTGCGGTTACATGAAGTCCTTCCCCGTCCACAGACCATTGCAGCCTGCCATCATATCCTAAAATATCCACCGACTCAATGATACCATGAAACTCCGGCACATTCTGATCACTGCTGTCTGCCAGTGAACGGATACAGAAAACACCATCTTTAGGACATTGTAACGCAATTGCGTAAATATTTCCATGATTAATCGTAAAACGGTAATCTTTGTTTGTAAATTTCAGTTCTTTCTGATCCTGAAACTGTCCTTCTGCCGCTGCCGTCGGACCTTCCATGGATTTTCGCCAGACATTTGCACCGATAACGGCCTCACTGTTTACTTTCATCCATTTTGCAAGATCTTCCAAAATAGCACGGTCACCATCCGGGATCGTTCCATCCGCCTTCGGACCGATATTTAACAGAAGATTACCATTTTTGCTGACTACATCCACGAGTGTACAAATGATCTCATTGCTGCTTTTATAATCCAATGTGTCAGTATAGCACCAGGAATTTCTTGCAACTGCCGTATCGGTCTGCCAATCATAGGGCTTTGCTTCCGCAAACCCACCGCGCTCCACTTCCACAATTCCACTGCCAAACATCATCGCATCATGTTTATAACAGATTTTAACATCTTTGCCCCATTTCACGCCGCAGTTGTAATAAAATGCAGCGAGTTTCTTTAAATATGGTTTGAACGCCTGATGCTGCACCCACCAGTCAAAATACAGCAGGGATGGTTTATAATTTAATATAATTTCCGCTGTGCGTGCTAACCAGTCATTTAAAAATTCTTCTGTCGGATACGGCTCTCCGTAGAGATCTTCTGCATCCGGTTCCGGCATGGACGGCCAGTACAGATCTCCTTTTTGCAATGGTTCTTTGATATCACTGTCAAATTCTTTTCCGTGTCCTAAGAAAAACCAATGTTCTGCACGGTGGGATGATGTGCAGAACGTAAGTCCCTGTTTCTCAATCTCCGCTTTCAGTTCACCAAGTACGTCCCGTTTCGGCCCCATCTCTGCCGAATTCCAGTGGGACAGTTCACTTTTGTACATCTGAAATCCATCATGGTGTTCTGCAACCGGAAACACATAACCGGCACCGGCTTCTTTGAATAAACGCACCCATTCTGCCGGGTCAAATTTTTCGGCGTGGAACATCGGGATGAAGTCTTTATATCCAAAGTCTTTCTGGCTGCCGTAGGTTTTTATATGGTGTTCGTATGCGGGCATTCCCTCGATGTACATGTTTCTTGGGTACCATTCGTTGGAGTTGGCGGGAACACTGTAGACGCCCCAGTGGATGAAGATGCCAAATCTTTTCTGTTTAAACCAGTCAGGGGTTTTCGCCTGCATCAGGGATGACCAGGCTGGCTGGTACGGGCCTTCTGCGATGATGCGGTCTACGGTTTCGAGAAGTTGTTGTTCTTTCTGCTGTTCCGACATAGTGTATGTCCTCTTTTCTTGCTCTAGATGGGGCGAAACTCTAATTTAGGCTGTGCCTGGGACTCAACTACTTCAGTTTTTTGAAGAGTTTCGCGGTTTCTTTGTGGAAAATCTCTACTTGCTTGAGATAACCTTTACCTGCTTTGAACGATCGCCACTGCTTTTGCCGGAAGTACAACTTTCTCTCCTGCCTGGTAAGTCATTCCGCCGAGCAGGTCAGTTCCGGCTTTTTTCAGCGTTACTTCCTGTGATTCGTCCGTCGGATTTAAGAGGAAGAGGAAGCTGCCGTTTTTGTTTTCGCGGAGAGTGATCTCTACTTTGTCACTGCCTTCTGCGAGTGGTTCTACGCCGGCTTCTTTCATAATGTCAGTTAAGAAAGTGCGGTAGAAGTCCTGATTGGAGCGGGTTGCGACGTAGCAGGCTTTTCCGGATCCAAAGGTGTTGCAGGTCAGTACGGGCATTCCGGCATAGAAGTCATTATCATAGGTTGAGAGTGTTTCTGCGCCTTCGGTATGTGATAAATCACAAAGCACTTCTGCCGGATAAGTCACATCTTTGTATGCAAAGGTATGTTTCATGCCAGCATCTCCTGCCGGAATCGCATCGGATTCTTCTACCCAGATACCCAAAATATCGCGCAGTCTGCCCGGATATCCGCCTGTGATCACAAGATCATGGTCTTCCACATATCCGCTGAAATAGGAGGTCAGAAAGGTGCCGCCCGCTTTGACAAAGCTGCGGATCTTTTCATCATAACCGTCTTTGCACATGTATAACATCGGTGCAATGACAACTTTATAACCGGACAGATCATCGTCCACACCAACAAAATCCATTGGGATATGAAGATTTAACAGTGCCTTATAATACTGATAAATCTCCTCATAATAATTGATACAACGGCTTGGGCCTGCGGATAATACCGTTGCCCACCAGTTATCCCAGTCAAATACAACTGCCACTTCTGCCGGAGTTCTTGCACCAAGCAGTGTATCAGAAAGTTCAGTCAGTTCTTCGCCAAGTGCTGTGATCTCACGGAACACTCTCGTATTCTCATTGCCGACATGGTCGATCACTGCACCGTGATATTTCTCACAGGCACCAATGCTTCTTCTCATCTGGAAAAACATGATCGTATCTGCGCCGTGCGCTGCCGCCTGATAGCTGTATAAGCGCATCACACCCGGTCGCTTTAAGGCACAGTAGGTATGCCAGTTGCTCACACTCGGTGTCTGTTCCATCAGTGCAAACGGTTTGCCACCCTTTAATCCACGCATCAGATCATGTGCCATCGCATTGTTTTCTGTCTCTGCGCCAAAGGAAGGATAGCTGTCCCAGGAAATAAAATCCATTTCTTTTGCCCATTTCTGGTAGTCTAATGATGGATAAAATCCCATCAGATTTGTGGTAACCGGAATATCCGGCGTGTACTCTTTTACCGCATCGCGCTCTAATTTGTAGCAGTCTAAGATACTGTCCGAATTGAATCTGCGGTAATCGAGTGAAATCCCCTGGAAATTGGTACGGATGCCATCCCAGTTAAACTCCTCTGAACGCATATCCGGCAAAACAACATCATCCCAGTCATAAAAGGTATGTCCCCAGAAAGAAGTGTTCCATACACGGTTTAACTCATCCAGCGTTCCATATTTTTTATGCAGCCATACACGGAATGCTTTTTCACAGTTTTCGCAGTAACATTCCCCGCCATATTCATTGGAAATATGCCATGCAACGATATTGTCATAATCTTTGTATCGCTCTGCCAGTTTTGCGGCAAGTGCCACAGAATATTTCCGGTAAGTCGGGCTGTTCGGACAGGAATTGTGACGTGCTCCGAATTTGCGTTTCATGCCGTTATGCCCGACACGCAGGATATCCGGGTATTTTCTTGCCATCCACGCCGGATGCGCTCCTGTCGAAGTTGCAAAGCAGACTTTCAGTCCGTTTTCTTTCACATACTCCATGATCTTATCCAGTTTGGAAAAATCATAGGTAATTTCATCCGGCTGCAGTGCTGCCCAGCTGAAAACATTGAGCGTCACGACATCAATGTGCGCTAATTTAAACAAGCGCATGTCCTCTTTCCAGATCTCCTCCGGCCACTGTTCCGGGTTGTAATCTCCACCATATAAAATTTTATGTACTTTGCTGCTCTCGATCATATTTACCTCCAATTTCTGTGCTGTATTTTTGCATCTTTTTCGTATTGCTGTTCCTGATTTGTTCTGTTAACCGGTTTTACCTGTCACTCGCCCTCGCGGTTCACACGCTCGATCTGTAAGAATACACGTTTGCTTACTGCTGCGACCGTGTAAATGATAAATCCCGGTCCAAATAAGATTCCAAGAAATATCATGGTTGAATTATACTGGAAGATCAGCACTTCTGCTGCGACGAGGATCACAAGGATCAGTGTTTTTCCAAAATATTTTCTTGAAATATCCATAGAATTCTGGATCGTGCGGACCACCGTATTTTCATATCTTGCCAGCAGTGGAAAGGAATAGATCATCGCAATGATCACAAGAAATACGGACACCATACCGATGATCAGCAAAATGACCGGATTATTTTTCACTGCTCCAAACAGCTGGAAGTCAAGATATACCGCATACCATGCAACCAGAAAGATCAGTCCCATCGGAACGCCCTGTTTAAAGTTTGCCTTGTACGCTTCAAAATATGATTTCGTGATATAGCCCTCCTCATCATCCGCTAACTTTAACGCAACCGACATTGCCGCCGTGGTCGATGCCCCGATCGTAAAAACCGGCAGGCTTCCAAGAATCCATAAAAAATTTAGTTTTAAAATATCAAGTACTCTGCTTAAAAAACGGTACAATGGACTGTCAACGCTAAAAAATTTCATTTGTTTTCCTCCAATCTTAAGTGCTTCCCATGCACTTTTCTTATCTCTCATTTTATTTCATACCTCTGATCTGCTTTCATCATACAGGATTTTACTCCAGATATCCAGTATGATGAAAACAGACCGGGGCGATCCGGACGGAATGTCCGGATCTTCTGCTCTGGTCTGTCATTCATTTGTGATACAATTATTTGATTGTCCCTTTTACTTCGTTCTCAGCTGCTTTTCTAAGTGATGCCTCATTCTCCTGGAATGCGATACACTCGTCATAGCCGTAGTCTTTTGCCTGGGAGATCATGTCTGCAACGATCTGATCGTACTCAGCATCTGTCTTAGCATAGATTGCTTTCCAGGAATTTGTCTTGATGCACTCAGCAACCTGTGTCCATAATACAGTTAACTCATCAGATTTTGTAGACTCAGAGTATGTGGTACCAAGAGAAAGTTTGTAAGGTCTTGATCCCATGTACTCATCTGCTGTTGCAGCACCTGTCTTATCTCTCCAATCCTGCTCAATGTCAGAATTTGCATCTGTTGCAAAACTTGCCCATTTACGATAGTTGAATGTCTCACCGTTTGAATCAGGATTTAAGGAATCAAGTGCCCATGTTGTATTGTTCATTTTAAAGGAACCATCATCAAATGTTCCGCTGTAACCATCAGACATCTGTGTGCTGATATCTGTTTTTGCTGCACGTCCCAGATCTGTAAACTGTGTTTTACCATCTTCATCATAGTACCAGCAGACATCCTTTGGACCATACTCAGCTGTCATACGTCCTTCCGGAGTAGATAACCAGTTTAAGATAGCCATACACAATTCCGGATACTCTGTCTTAGCACCGATAGACCAGATACGGTTTCCACCGTAGATATTCTGACCATAGCAGATCGGAGCTGCATCTTCCGGTGGGCAAGGATACATTGCTTTGCCTTCCTGTGCATGTGAATCTGAGTTGTAGAAAGTAGAACCTAAGAAGTTGAACACATTTAAGAATGCTCCACCGTTCTGGTAATCTTCCTGCATACCGTCATATCCCTGTGTCTGGGAGTCAGGATCAAGTAGTCCTTTCTGATACAGGTTGTTATAGAATTTTAAGCATGTGAGGTAAGGTCCATTTTCCTCTAATGCTGGATGGAATACCTGCTCCTCTGGATCATACAGACCAAAACCAAATTCATCATATCCATAATAAGCAGTTGCTGTTGATTTTACGAACATTACAAGGTTTCCGTCCCAGTCGTTGAATAAGGAAACACCATAAGTTGTTTTTCCGTTATCATCGGTCGGGCAGATCTCTTTCATCTGACCTAAAACATCTACCATATCGTCTAAAGTCTTGATCTCAGGATATCCTAACTCTTTGTAAAGATCCCATCTTAAATCCCAGGTATACATGAAATCCTGACGTGCTGTCGCATCCCTTGCAACATCAAATCCGAATCCATAAACAGTACCGCCGGAAAGATTTGCATTTTTCTCTAATGCATATGGCATGTTCTGTTTGATGTATGGACCGTAATCGCTTAAGATATCATCCTCGTTCCAGTCAAAGAGCATTCCCTTGCTGACTGCCTGCTGATACTCATCAGAATCATTTCCCCAGAGAACCAGATCTCCAAGGTTTCCTGACTCCATACGTGTCTCATATACACCGTCAGAATCCGGGATGATATTTAATTTTACATTGAATTTGTCTAACATGATCTGACCAAACCATCCGATCTGCTCACCGGAATAGTTTGCTAACTGATCGAATACATCGAGAGTAACTGTCTCTTCCGGAATGATATCTGCGAGATCTTCCGCTTCATCTTCGGAAGTTCCCTCGGATACTCCACTCTCCGTTGCATCTTCGTCTGCAGCATCCCCCGCTGCATTGTTGCTGTTGTTCTTTGATGCACTTGTCTGATTGCTACCCCCACAGGCTGCCATGGAAACTGTCATTGCAGCTGCCAGAAGCAGTGATACGATTTTCTTTGCTTTCATGTAATTTTCCTCCTTGTTTTTGTGTTATATTGATTCCGCGCCTCGCGGTTAACACCTCTTTAACCTTTTACGGCACCTAACATGATACCTTTTTCAAAGTAACGCTGCATGAATGGATATACGATTAAAATCGGGATTACCGTTACCATGGAAATCGTATATTTGATAACCTTTCCACTCATTGCTGATTTTAAAACAGCCTCGCTGACAGATCCGCCAGACTCCATTAATGCACTTAAGTTGGATGCCTGATTTAAGTAAATGTAAAGTCTGTGCTGTAAAGTATATAATTTCGGAGCTGATGTCATTAAGATCAGGGAATCCGTAAAGGAGTTCCAGTGACCAACTGCACCGAAAATCGCAATCGTCGCAAGGATCGGTTTACTGAGCGGCCAGATGATCTTGCGGAATACAGTAAAGAAGCTTGCTCCGTCGATCTGAGCACTCTCTTCGAGTTCCGCTGGAATTGACTCTATGTATGTTTTTACCAGAATGATGTTATACGGAGCCACAATACCAGGGATGATGTATGCCCAGAATGTATTGGTCAGACCTAACATCTGCATATTTAAGAACCATGGGATCAGACCCGCATTGAAATACATGGTAATCACAAGAAATCTGTACCAGAATTTTCTGCCCCACATTTCATCTTTGGTTACCAGATATCCGATAAATCCGGATGCTGCTACCATAAGTGCCGTACCAAGTACTGTTCTTGACAGTGATACGATCAATGCACTTGAAAGATCACTTACATTTAATAACGCTGTATAGTTATCAAAATGGATTCCTCTCGGTATAAAGTTGATTAAACCCTTGATTACCAGATCATTATCGCTGATCGTATTGATAAACAGGTAATAAAACGGAAATATACATGCTATTGTAAATAATGTAAAAAACAGGTAATTTAAAATGTTAAATACGATATCGCCCGGTTTTAAGCGATATTTGCGTTTATGTGTTTTTTCATAAAGCTTTTCGGCTTTTAAATCAGCCTTTTCCTGTGCTGTTTTTGCCATGTCTTACGCCTCCTTATACAATACTCTCGCCACGAATCAGTTTCGAAATACCGTTTGCAGCAAACAGTAACGTTACACTGACAACGGATTTTACCATACCGATTACTGTTGATAATGGAATCTGTCCCTGTCCGATACCAAGTTTGTATACATACAGGTCAAGTACCATGATAGAACTTGTATTGGTAGAGTTTTCAAATACTAAATACTGATCCATACCATTGCTTAAGATATTTGCAATCGACATTAACAGTAATACACAGAATGTCGGGATCAGGCTCGGCACGGTAATATTCCACATTCTCTGGAAACGTCCTGCACCGTCGACGGTTGCTGCTTCATAAAGCTGCTGATCAATACCGGAAATTGCTGCAATATAAATGATTGCACTCCAGCCGATACCTTTCCATAAGCCCCAGGCTAACATCTGCAGCCATACATGGCTGCCGCCCATCAGCATATTCACGCCCTCTTTCCAGATTCCGGCATTTACCATCAAACTGCTGACAAATCCGTCTGTAGAAAAGATACAAAATGCGATTGCATATACAAGAACCCAGCTGATGAAGTTCGGTACTGTTGTAAGTGTCTGTACGACGCGGCGGAACTTCATGTTTTTAATCTCGCAGAGGAAAATTGCAAATGCCATTGGAAGCCAGCTTGTCAAAATTCCAAGACCACTCATTGCAAGTGTGTTTTTCAGAACACGGATGATATCTCTTACCGTTGCAGGATTTTTAAACAACTGTGTGAACCATTTGAATCCAACAAAGTTATCCATGCTTAAGGTATCACCAACTTTGTAATCAAAGAATGCATATCTCCATCCCCATAATGGCAGATAACAGAATACACCAGCCAGTGCCAGGAATGGCATTAACATCAGGAACAGGCGGTACTTTGTTTCCATCTCATATTTAGCACCCGCCTCAACCCTAGGCTGTTTTGCCATCGCGATCAATGTTACGATCAGGATCAGTACTGCAACGATCAGGATCATATAAAAACCATTTGAAAAGATCGGCTCGATTTTCTTAGGTTTTTCTGTCTGGCTGATCTGACTGTATGCAAGTGCGATACCGCCAAGTCCTGACAGCATCACTGCACTTCCTGCTGCTGTGAAGATGTTACTTAATTTTTTCATTTTCAGATTACCGAGTGATAAACATCCACCGGCTGCAACTGCTGCTGTACCAACGCAGATAATCAGAGCTGATAAAGAGTCAAGCCGTAATGTTGATTTCATAACCCATCCTTTTCGGAATGCACGTCCAAACTCTGATGCCAGTGATGAGTATGAAATACCGGAAGTAAACAGTGATAAGTTTCTTCCGATCATTCCGCTGATCCTCGCTGGATTGATTCCAGGTATGAACATGAATAAGACTGCGAACAGAACTGCGATCCGAAGTACAATGTATAACTTGCCTGTAACACCGGAACCATCTGTTTTGTTGTTTTTTGAAATGCCCGTTTCTTTCATTTCTCCCTTTCCCTTCTTTTTTGGTTTTCGCCAGCATCCGGAGCTTTTCGAAAACGTTTAAGTATTGTTTTAAAAAAAATATTTCCGAACTGCTTTTGTTGTATTTATTATATAAAAGGGAAGAAAATTAAAATACCGTAAATAATTGATAAAATATACCTTGATTTTTGGTCATTCAAAATGAGACATCAAAAAATTGGGGTATTTTTGTTGAATAAATACCCCAATTTTCTGACTCAACAGAATTGCATATGTTTTAAATATAATTCCTGAAACTCTGGTGTATCTGCAAGATTGATCTCATGGGATATGGCTGCAATCTCTTGCGGCTGCATATCACTGCTTTCTTTTGAGTGTGTCAGGCACCGTGCGGCTCCCTCTAAGGCACTGTTGCCGACCGGCGTGAGTTTTCCGCGAAGTCCGATTGGCAGAAGTCCGATTCCAAGTGCTTTTTCCATGTCAAGTCCCATGCCAAACCCGCCTGCAACATATACTTTTTTTATCTGTTCATGAGAAATATTTGATTTCTGCAGTAATACTTCTAAACCCGCACAGATAGCTGCTTTTGCCATCTGCACCTGTCTGATATCCTCCTGGGTAAAATAAATTTTTCCGGGTACGACCGGAAATCCTTTTTCAAACCACGGTTCTCCCAAAATCCCCTGAGTATCAACAATATGGTGCCGCACGAGTTCATACATTACATCAATGATTCCGGTTCCGCATAACCCAATGGCCGGTTTATTTCCAATCGTCTTTGTCACCATATTATTTTTACCAAATAAAACTGCACGGCAGACAGCTCCCGGCACACCGGGCATACCGCAGGATATGTTTCCACCTTCGAATGCCGGTCCCGCGGCAACGGATGAGACAAGGAAATGATCTCCCGCAGCAAGAACCATCTCACCGTTTGTTCCAATGTCGATCAGCATCTCGCATTTGTCCGGCCGCATACCACATCCCATCATGCCCGCCGTAATATCTCCTCCAACAAAAGCTGAGATTCCCGGCATGATCTGTACTTTTGTGGTCTGATTGATTCCGGTATGCCCGCATTCTCTGACATATCCGTGTTCTCTGGCATCACTACCGTCTCTGGCAACTCCACTTTCTTTGGCATCTCCACTTTCTTTGGCATCTCCACTTTCTCTGGTTTCCTCATACTCACCATTCAATTCTCCCCACGTCATATCCTCCGGCGCAAGGTTCACAGGAGTAAATGGTGCATCGCCAAGCCCCACACAGGAATATCCCAGTAAAAGGTGAACCATTGTAGTATTTCCGGCGATCACGATTTTGCTGACATTCAGCACATTTTCGTCCTGCCCCGCAAGCAGTGTCTCTGCCAGATTCCTCACATCTTTTAAAATGCTCTCTCTCAACTTTTCTGCATCTCCGGACGCTGCTGCACGGATCCTTGAAATCACATCTGCGCCGTATGCCCGTTGATGATTAACAGAAGATGCAGTTTTTAAGCATATTCCATCGGTGAGGGAAATCAGTTCTGCAGCGAGTGTGGTTGTTCCGATATCGATTGCGATACCATAGACGGATTTTTCCGTATCCATATTTTCCGGTTTTATTTCCCCGTCAGACCCTATTTGTGCACGGTCCTCTATTTTGTTTTCACAGATAACTGTTGTCGCCTGTACATCGCTCTCCATTTTTGTGTTCCGGACAAATTCCATCTGCACCTGTATCTGATTTTCTCTGATTTCCGGAATGCATACATACAGATCATCCGTCGGAACCGTCATACAGGAAAGACGCCATCCCTCTTCCAGTTCCCGCTCCGTAAACACTTCCTTTTCCCGCTGTTTTGGCGGATCTGTTTTTCGTGTTTCTTCTATTATAATACAACATTTTCCACAGGTACCTTTCCCGCTGCAGGGCGCATCTAAATATTCTCCCTGCTCCCTTAACAGCTCCAGTATCGTCTTATTCTGTTTTTTCTGTAAAAAAATTCGTTTCATCAATCCTTACCCGCTGCCTTTCTCTCACATTTCCGTTTTTCAACAGCACCTGTGGTGCCATAGATACACGCTCCATAAACTTACTTATTGACATAAATTATACCATATTATTGTTTAACTATATCAAAACTGTTTCGACCGTATTATTTTCTTTTCATGCAGAATCACACGTTTTCCTTGTTTCAATGAAATGATAATGTTATGATATCTTGCGGAAACAATCCAGTTTTATCTGACGGTAACAAAAAATTTTAACACCAACATATTAAGATGTTGAGACCAAATAGTGCATTCCCAACATCCTATTAAAAGAATGGAGAATACTATGAAACTGATTTCCTGGAATGTCAACGGACTGCGTGCCTGTATCCAAAAAGGCTTTCTTGATTTTTTTCATGAAACTGATGCAGATATTTTCTGTATTCAGGAATCCAAGCTGCAGGAGGGACAGATCGACCTTCCTCTGCCCGGTTATTTTTCCTACTGGAATTATGCCAAGAAAAAAGGTTACTCCGGCACAGCGATTTTCACAAAAAAAGAGCCTCTGAATGTGACTTACGGTATCGGCATCGAAGAACACGACAAAGAAGGACGTGTCATCACCTTAGAATACCCTGATTTTTACATGGTTACCTGTTATACGCCAAATTCTCAAAACGAACTGGCCAGACTGCCTTACCGCATGCAGTGGGAAGATGATTTTCGTGCTTATTTAAAAAGACTCGATGGATCCAAGCCTGTCATTCTCTGTGGGGACTTAAATGTTGCACATGAGGAGATCGATTTAAAGAATCCAAAAACCAACCGGAAGAACGCCGGATTTTCGGATGAAGAACGTGAAAAAATGACAAAGCTTCTCGATGCCGGCTTCACAGACACCTTCCGCTATTTTTACCCGGATACAGAACAGATCTATTCCTGGTGGTCCTACCGTTTTAGGGCACGGGAAAAGAATGCCGGATGGCGTATTGACTATTTTATCACTTCCAAACGGATGAATGATAAGCTGACCGGCGCAAAGATCCACACGGATGTTTTCGGATCTGACCACTGCCCGGTGGAATTAGATATTGACCTGTCATAAAGCTTTTCACGGATATTTTTGATTCAGGCCACGGTACGATGCAACTCGATATTGACTTATCAACAGCTTTCTGCAGAGGATTTGCTGTGACTGCAGTGGAGTTCCTCTTCAATAAGATATACTCCACCGCAGTGCCATCTTCGTGCCTTTTTGATCATTCTGAACAGATATCATACTGTTACAAAGTTTTTAATCTAACGCATCCACTGCTTTTTTCAGTTGCAAAAATGCCTGTTCTAACGTTTTTCTCGGACATGCAATGTTAATGCGCTCAAAACCTATACCCGTTTTCCCAAAAATTGCTCCCGCATCTAACCAAAGTCCTGCCTGATCAATCAGTGCTTCCAACTCTTTTCTTCCCAGTCCAAGTTCTCCGAAATCCAGCCATATTAAATAGGTTCCTTCCGGCTCAATCAGTTTAATCTGTGGAAGATTTTCCTTCAGGTATTCGCGGACAAAGGAAAGATTCTGATACAGATATTCTTTTAACTGTAAAAGCCATTCCTCTCCCTCTTCATAAGCGGCCTGACATCCGACAAGTCCCATCAGATTTACCTGGCTGTATCCTGCCTGATCCACCGCACGGACAAATTTTTGACGCAGTTTTTCATCCGCAATAAAAATGTTTGACACCTGAAGACCGGCAAGATTAAAGGTTTTACTTGGTGCCGTGCAAATTACGGAAATCTGTTCAAACTCCGGTGAAACAGATGCAAAGACATGATGTTTATGCCCCGGATATACAAAATCGCTGTGAATCTCATCACTGACGACAGTCACCTGATATTTGAAACAGATCTCTCCGATTTTTCTTAATTCCCACTCTTTCCATACACGACCTACCGGGTTATGTGGACTGCAGAACAAAAATAAATGGATCTGATGTTCCTTTATTTTCGCCTCAAAATCTTCAAAGTCGATCTCATAATGACCATCTTTTAATACCAGATCGCTGCTGACTAACTTTCTGTCATTTGACTCAATGACCTGACGAAACGGATAATATACCGGCTGTTGGATCAAAACTGTATCGCCTTTTTCCGTATATGCACGCACAGCGGCCGCAAGTGCAAAAACAACTCCCGGCGTTTTTACCAGCCACTCTGGTTTTACATCCCAGTCAAAATGATCATGATACCATCCCGATACTGCTGCAAAATAATCTTCTTTGCTGTCACTGTATCCATAAATTCCGTGTTCCACTACTTTCTGCAGTCTTTCGGTCACTGCAGGCGCAGTCTTAAAATCCATATCGGCAACCCATAACGGCAAGACATCTTCTTTTTTCCCACGTTCTTTCGCAAAATCGTATTTTAAACATCCGGTTCCTCTCCGCTCCACAGCTTCATCAAAATTGTACTTCATGACATACTCCATTCCGGAATACTGCTCCTTTAACCATCTTTTGTATTTCTGTTATCAGTTGCCGCATCCTTTTCTCTCTTTTATCATCTAATTCATATCAAATTAGTATGATATTAGCATTTTCACTATTATATGTCAATAGTACTATAAAAAAGACTGTCCAAATGAAATATACTTTCTTCTTTGAACAGTCTTTTTATCTTTTATAAAATTTTATGAATTTCCATGTCTGATATCGCGGATCGGAATATTAACAAACAATGCCGGTACCGTTCCATTGTTCGACTCTGACTCTGTCTGCGTGATCTGAATGTCAAGGCCTTCCATATCAATATCCATGTGTTTTGAAATTACCTGGATGATCTCGTTTTTAATCTGCTCCATCATTTCCGGGGAACAGCTTGCGCGGTCAGTCACCAGCAAAAGTTTTAAACGGTCTTTTGCAACATCACCGGAACTTTTCTTCTTAAATAAGTCCATCAATCCCATGACTGTTCCTCCTAATTTTTCTTAAATAAATCTTTTAATTTTGAAAATACTCCCTGTTTTGCATCCAGATCAAGAAATGCAACTTCCTCACCGAGAATACGGTGGCAGATATTCTCATATGCCTGTCCAGCAAGGCAATTACTTCCAACCAGTGGTTCCCCCTGGTTCGTAGAGATTACGATATGTTCATCATCCGGTACTGCACCGATCAGATTGATTGCCAGAATGTCGCACACATCTTCGACATTCATCATATCACCGCGTCTAACCATGTCCATACGCAGACGGTTTACGATAAGATCAACTTTCTGGATCTGATTTGCCTGAAGCAGTCCAATGATACGGTCAGCATCACGCACTGCAGAAACCTCAGGAGTTGTAACGACAAGTGCCCTGTCTGCACCTGCAATTGCATTTTTAAATCCCTGCTCGATTCCTGCCGGGCAGTCTAATAAAATATAGTCAAAATCCTGTCTTAAATCTTCGATCAATGCCTGCATCTGCTCCGGAGATACCGCAGATTTATCTCTGGTCTGTGCTGACGGCAAAAGACATAAATTCGGATATTTTTTGTCTTTGATCAGTGCCTGTTCCACACGGCAGTTTCCTTCTACAACATCTACAAGATTGTATACAATACGGTTCTCAAGACCCATGACAACATCCAGGTTACGAAGTCCGATATCTGTATCGATCAGCACTACTTTTTTGTTTAACTGTGCCAGACCTGTTCCAACATTTGCGGTTGTGGTCGTCTTACCAACTCCGCCCTTCCCGGACGTAATTACAATAACTTCACTCATTTTAAAATATTCCTCCTGCTGTTAAATATCGCTTAATAGTTCTTTTGTCAGCGGTTCAATACAGATTGTCCCGTCCTTTAAGTACGCAATCTGCGGAGACGTGGTCGTTTCTTTGACCTTTTTTCGTATTCTTCGTCTGCTAAAAGGTTTGTCCGGACTTTTTGCTAAAATATTTCCAATCCGAATCTGGATTGGATCCATATCGAGTGCAACAATAAATGCACTGTCATCTCCCCCAAGTCCTGCATAGACGCTTCCCTTTACCGCTCCAAGTACAACGATACTGCCGTTTGCCATGACTGCTGCGCCCGGATTGACATCACCTACCACTACGATTCCTGTTTCACTCTCAAGTGTCTGGCCAGAGCGAAGCGTTCCGCGATAAAACTGAGTCCCACCATCCACATACGGCTGCTGTACAGATGCCTGATATTCTTCGATCTGCTGTTTGACGTATGCTTCACGGTCCGGATCATGATCTACAATGCACAATATCTCGATACTTGTATTCGATGTCACCGCATCAATGATAGCCATTTCCTCATCATACGTCAGCTTTCTTCCCTCGAAAGAGATCGCCAGTTTTGCCCCTTTAAAGAACTTCTCTGACTCTTTGAATTTCTCGACGATGGCATCCAAAAGTGCTTTAAAAGATATCTCATTGCTCAATACAAGATGTATCCCGTATTTATTACTTTTTATAACAACTGCCTGTGACATATCGTCCCTCCACTTTACTATCCGATTTAGTATAGCAGATTCTTGAAACAGGTGCAATGCGACAGGAGAAATTTGATTAAAATTTTTATATTTTTTTATATGCAATCGGCAATACAGCTTTCATTGTCTGTCGTTTTTTGAAATAACTGCCCGTTTTTTATATTTATCATATTGCCATAAAAGCGGACATGATGCACGCACCTGCCGCACCACATTCACACACGCTGTCTATTTTTCCATCGTTCAGTCCAATTCCACCGATGGCATACACAGGAATATTTACGGTTTCACATACCTGCTTTAAAAATTCCATTCCGCGTGGCGGCAGTCCTCTCTTACAGTCCGTGGCAAATATATGTCCTGCGGTCAGGTAAGATGCCCCTAGTTTTTCTGCCTCAATAGCATCCTCAACAGAATGAACCGAACAGCCTAAGATCAGCTTATTTTTATTCTTCTGATCCATTGACAGGTTCCCAGACATAAATTTTATCTGTTTTTCTTCATTTTCTGTCTTTTGCATACAAGTTCTTAACAGTGGAAGCGGCAAATGAACATACTGCCTCTCTAACCGTTTTGCGGTTTCTATATAACTGTGCAAAATACAGATCACTCCATATTCTTCACAAATTGCCAAAACCTGTCTTGCCATCTCTTCATATTCCGTCTCCGGCAGATCTTTTTCCCTTAAGATCAGAGCTGCCGGCTTTGTTTCACAGACTCTTTTGATCTGTTCGAAAAACGGCCTCTCACAAAGGCTCCGGTTTGTGACAGCAATTATTTTCCCCGGAATCGGATTTTCTTTTTTACACATAAATATAATCACTCATAACAGGCTGCAATCCTTCCTCAAGCAGTGCATCATACACCTGTTTTACTGTCCTTCCGTCAGAAATTTCAAACTGCTCGTCGCCCTGATCCTCAAGTCCTTTCGCATGGCTTCCGATACCGGTGCTGACCCCCGCAGAAATCTTTGTCGCTGCGATCTCCATCAGACTGTCTCTCACCCTTGCACACTCTCTGGTAGAAACCGTAATACTTGCATATGGCATAAACAACCGGTATGCCGTCACAACCTGCAAAAGTTGTTTTTCATGCACATCCATCGGATTGATCTTATCATTGTTGATGATCGGGCGAAGCCTCGGACAGGAAAAAGCAATCTCTGCATGTGGATATTTTCTCTGTAACAGATAAGCATGCATTCCTGTTGCAAATGCATCTTTTCTGAAATCATCAAGTCCCAGTAAAGCAGCAAAACCAACGCCTCTCATACCGCCGCGGATCGCACGTTCCTGTGCCTCCATACGATAAGGAAAAATACGTTTATGTCCTGCCAGATGAAGTGTCTCATATTTGTCTGAATTGTATGTTTCCTGAAAAACTGTTACATAATCCGCGCCGCATTCATGCAAATACGCATATTCCTCCGAATTCATCGGATAAACTTCAAGACCAATTACTTTAAAATATTTCCGCGCGATCTTACACGCTTCTCCTATATATTCCACATCTGACATTTTCCGGCTTTCGCCTGTCAGGATCAAGATCTCCTGTAGACCGGATTTTGCGATCTCCGCCATTTCCGCTTCGATTTCCTCTGCATTTAATTTTGCCCTGCGGATACGGTTATGACAGTTAAACCCGCAGTAGATACAATAATTTTCACAATAATTGGCAATATAGAGCGGCGTAAAAAAACAGACCGAATTGCCAAAATGATTTTCTTTTTCCACTTTTGCACACTGTGCCATCTCTTCGATAAACGGTTCTGCCGCCGGCGACAGCAGCGCCGCAAAATCTTCCGGTGTGCGGTTTCTTTTTGCCAAGGCACATCTTACATCTTCCGCTGTATAGCTGTCGTAATCGTATGCCTCCATTGCTTCAACCACCTGTTTTGTGATATCCGATTTTAATGCCTCCATGCCTGGCAGATATACCATATGGTCGATCCTTGCCTCTTTCTGATGTTCCTTTATTTCTTCGCTTAATATACTTTCATTGATGTGTTCCATGATTTTTTCCCCTGTGCTTATTCTGAACCCGAAATTTTTTATACTCAATTTCCATTCAAATCAGATCATAAAAATTTATTATATTTTCCGATTCCAAAATTTCCTAAAACTGATTTTTGTTCTGCTCTCATATTTAACGCTCTGATCTTCTAAATTATTCAGAGAGGAATCCTGTCAGCGGCGAGGATGCGCTTGCCCCTCCCATTTTGACACGTCCACAGCCTGAGAGGTATGCCTTTCTTCCGGCTTCGATCGCTTCACGGAAAGCAGCTGCCATCGCCGGGATATCACCAGCCGTCGCGATTGCGGTATTTGCCATGACTGCAGCAGCTCCCATCTCCATGACTTCACATGCCTGTGACGGCTTTCCGATACCGGCATCCACGATGATCGGCAGGTCGATCTCATCGATCAGTATCTGGATAAAATCTTTTGTACAGACACCTCGGTTAGAACCGATCGGTGCTGCAAGCGGCATAATACATGCTGCACCGGCATTCTGCATATCACGCGCCGCATTGAGATCCGGGTACATATACGGCATCACGACAAATCCTTCTTTTGCTAATACTTCTACCGCTTTTGCTGTTTCATAATTGTCCGGAAGCAGATATTTCGAATCATGAATGACCTCAATTTTTACAAAATCACTTCCGCTGATCTGTCTTGACAATCTTGCAATACGAACTGCCTCCTCCGCATTGCGCGCCCCTGATGTATTTGGAAGCAGTGTCACATTTTTTGGGATGTAATCTAAGATATTAGCCACACCACCCTCATTTGCGCGGCGCAGCGCCATCGTCACGATCTCCGCCTTTGCCTCTTTCACTGCTGCATCGATCAGTTCTAAGGAATATTTTCCGGAACCCAATATAAATCTGGAAGAAAACTCATGCTCTCCTAATTTCCATGTATCTTTTGTTATTTCGCTCATCTTTTTTTCCTCTTTTCTGCTTTTCTCTTTTTTTACTTTTCTCTGTTTTCTGCTTTTCTCTGGTTTTTTTATTTCTCTTTTGCCGGCATTTAACAACCGCCGCCCATGAAACTGACAATCTCTAAAATGTCGTCATCCTTCAAAACAACTTTTGCATAATCTTCTTTGTCTAAAATTACATAGTTGTGCTCGACTGCAATCTGCGCTAACACATAGTGATTCTGCTCTAAATAATCAAGTATCGTTGTTCCCTCCGGCAACTTTGTGTGCTTTCCGTTGATTTCCATACATCCTCCTTTAATTTTACGGAGTAAAATCCAAGTCCCTTTGGACGAGGGGAGGATTTTTCTCCTTTTAATTTTACGGTGTAATAAAAAAGCGTTCACGAAAGAATACACCCGCGGTGGTGTACCCCTTCATGAACGCTTTGTTCACTCTGTTTGTGATAATAACATGATACAGTGGTGAAGTCAAGGAAAATCCATGTTTCACTTTACCCTCCCTCTAAAAGGATGTATACTGATACAAAATTCACAGGACACATTTTCCTATGAATCCAAAAATTTCTGGCAGAAATGGAGAACCCGATGAATACAACAATAAATAAAAACCAGACATGGTGTTCCATGTGGGGAAATGCAGTTTCAATCGCAGAACACCGCCCTGAGAGCTATGCAAAAGATATCACACTCCGCTATCCGGTCTATGCGCCGTTTGATGGAACTGCTTTAAGATTTACCTTTGATAATTACTGCGGCAGTGAACCTGTTTCCATCACGAAAGCAACTGTCTCCATCGCAGACTGTGATTTTAATTGCGATGACATTACAAGAAAAATAAATCTTTCCTGTCCCATGCAGGAATCTGCAACAGCACAGATTACTTTTTCCGGAAATTCTTCCGTGACGATCGCCGCACACGAGCGCATCATAAGTGATGACATTTTCTTTCAGGTCCAGGCAGGCCAGACTCTCTGTGTCAACCTTTATTTTGCGGATTTTACCCTGATGCAGTCAGCAGTTCTGATCACAGGCCCTCTCTCAAAAGGATTTTTTTCACTGGGAGATCAGACTTCTGCCGGCAGGCTTCCCCTTGATACAAGCAAAACGACAAACTGGTTTTATTTTCTGAGTAACATTGATATTTTGACATCTCCGGACAATCATGCCGTGATCTGCTATGGCGACTCCATCACCGCGCAGGCATGGCCGGACGAACTGATGCTCCGGCTGTTACGGGAAGGGAAAAAACATACTTCCGTTATACGCCGTGCTGCGAGCGGTACCAGAATTCTCCGCCAGTATGACTGTATTACCTATGATTCGTACGGTTTAAAGGGAAGTAACCGTTTTTCACATGAAATACCAACTTCCGGCGCAGACACCATCATTATCCAACAGGGGATCAATGACATCATTCACCCGGTCGGATGCGACATCAATCCATTCCGCCCCATGAGTGATCTTCCAACTGCAGAAGAACTCATAGATGGTCTCAAATGGTACGTTGATCAGGCACATGCCCTGGGATTATCTGTTTATATCGGGACACTGCTTCCAATCGAAGGCTGGCGCACCTATGCACCTTTCCGTGAAGAGTTAAAAAATCAGGTGAATGAATGGATCCGCCTGACGGACGGTTTTGAGGGATGTATCGACTTCGACCTCGCAGTACAGGATCCTGATCATCCTGCAGCATTCAAAGCCGGCTATAACAGCGGCGATCATCTGCATCCGAGTGGTGCCGGTTACAAAGCCATGGCAGATGCTGTACCTAAATCCTTTCTCTATTAAAAGACGGTCTGCCCTGAGGACTTTTTGATCACAGGACGTAGTTTCCTATGAAGATTCGGGGGCAAAAAAATCGCACCAAAGCGGATTTTCATCCCGTCCTGGTGCGATTTTTACAGCATTATATATGCCCGTCAGTCTCTCATTTGTACCTCTTAACTCTATGCTTCCTCTAAATGTTTTCTTACTCTCTGGATCAGCATCTCCAACGCAACTGCATTTTCCCCGCCTTCCGGAATAATGATGTCTGCACGCCGTTTGCTCGGCTCCACAAACTGCTCATGCATCGGTTTTACCGTCGTTAAATACTGATTTATGACACTGTCTAACGAACGTCCACGATCTTTTACGTCTCTTACGATTCTGCGCAGAATACGGACATCCGCATCGGTGTCTACAAACACACGGATATCCATCAGTTCACAGAGACTCGGCTCTGCAAAGATCAAAATACCCTCTAATACAATGACCGGTGCAGGTTCCACTAGGATCGTCTTATCGGAACGATTGTGGATCGTATAATCATAGACCGGCATCTGAATCGCCTTTCCTTTTTTCAGCTCTTTGATATGTTCACATAAAAGTTCTGTATCAAACGCATCCGGGTGATCATAATTTAACTTTGAGCGATCCTCATAGTTCATCTCGTCATGGCGTTTGTAATAATTATCATGGCGAAGAATACTGACTTCATCACGTCCGAAGCTGTCAACCACTTTATCTGCCAACGTCGTCTTTCCGCTTCCTGTTCCCCCTGCAATTCCAATTAAAATTGTATTTTTTGCTTCTGCCATAATACCGTATCCTTTCATATCCTGATACAGGAAAAAACCTGTTATAGAACGCAATTTCCTGCGAACGAAAAAAGCAAGCGGAACTTTTCAGGAACCACTTGCTCTCTCATCCATCCGGCATTCCGGAATCCATAAGCCAATAGTCGGACTCGAACCGACGACCTACGCATTACGAATGCGTTGCTCTACCAACTGAGCCATATTGGCAATCTGAGGTGTGTTGTCTTTCGACTCACGCCACACTTATTCATTATATATAATTTATATAAAAAAAGCAAGACCTTTTTTATATTTTTTTAAAGCTTATTTTCTATTGACTTTTCCTATAAAATGCATAAAATAGTCTTGTTTACTTATTGTAAACAAAACATATATTTTTACAGTTACCAAAAAATTGCAGAATGGAGATTAGTCTGAAAAATAACATTTTTCACACGCAAGAATGGAGGTTCGCATGGATATCGGAAAGCGTATGAAAGAGCTTCGTATCCAGTACGGTCTGACACAGCAGGAACTTGCTGACCGCTCTGAACTGACCAAGGGATTTATTTCCCAGCTGGAACGCAACCAGAACTCTCCGTCCATCGGCACACTGCTTGACATCATACAATGTCTCGGCACAACTCCTGCCGAATTTTTTACGGACGAAGAACCGGAACAGATCGTATTTGAAAAAGATGATTATTTTGAAAAAATCAGCGAAGATGGAAATAAAATGATCGAATGGATCATACCAAATGCCCAGAAGAACAGCATGGAGCCGGTGCGCCTTACTTTAAAACCCGGTGGTTCCTCCGACACGCATCTGCCACATGCAGGCGAAGAATTCGGCTATGTATTAAAAGGAACCGTGCGTGTTTTTTACGGTGGAAAAACTTATACTGTCCGGGCAGGCGAATCTTTCTATTTCCAGGCGGGGAAAAAACATCGACTGGAAAATAACGGCAACCGTGATGCCATCCTGATCTGGGTTTCCACGCCTCCAAGTTTTTAATCTGTATTTTACATACCACTTAGAAAGGGATAACGTTTTTTACTATATAAAAATAAGAAGCGTTTTGAACACAAATGAGCAAAAAATTAATCAATCTGACAGGTATTTCAAAATCCTACGGCGATCACGTCGTATTAGATGACTTAAATTTATATATCCGCGAAAATGAATTTATCACACTCCTCGGCCCTTCCGGCTGTGGAAAGACAACCACCCTCCGCATCATCGGCGGTTTTGAGGCTCCGGATGCAGGAAGCGTTGTCTTTGACGGCAAAGATATCACGTCCCTGCCGCCAAACGAGCGTAACTTAAATACTGTTTTCCAGAAATATGCCCTTTTCCCGCATATGTCAATCGCGGAAAATATCGCATTTGGTCTGCGGATCAAGAAAAAAAGCAAAGAATATATCAATGATAAAATCCGTTATGCACTGAAATTAGTGAATCTGGAAGGTTTTGAAAACCGCTCTATTGATTCTTTGAGCGGCGGCCAGCAGCAGCGTATCGCGATCGCGCGCGCCATTGTAAATGAACCGAAAGTTCTCCTTTTAGACGAACCGCTCGGTGCCCTCGACTTAAAGCTCCGCCAAGACATGCAGTACGAGCTGATCCGCCTGAAAAATGAGCTTGGCATCACGTTCGTGTTCGTTACCCATGATCAGGAAGAAGCACTTACCATATCCGATACGATCGTTGTCATGAACCAGGGGTACATCCAGCAGATCGGTACACCTGAGATGATCTACAATGAGCCTGTCAATGCATTTGTTGCCGACTTTATCGGTGACAGCAACATCATAAACGGAACCATGATCCAGGATAAAGTTGTGGAGATCTCAGGTGTGAAGATCCCATGTGTCGACGAGGGATTCGGCTGTAATACGCCGGTCGATGTTGTAATCCGTCCGGAGGATGTCGAGATCACAGAGCCTGGTGCCGGTTTTATGGATGGTGACATCGTATCCATCATCTTTAAGGGTGTACACTATGAGATCAGCATTATGGCAAACGGCTATGAATGGCTGGTTCACACCACAAAAATGTATCCGGTGGGCACGCATGTCGGCATCAACGTGATCCCGTTTAACATCCAGATCATGAACAAACCGGAATCTGAGGATGAGGAGGCCGTGGAGATCGATGCGTAAATTAGGCAGACAGCTTTTAGCAGGACCTTATCTGGTATGGATAATCGGATTTATCCTGCTGCCGATCGTTATTATCTTATATTATGCGTTTACAAATACTTCGGGTGCTTTTACCTGGGACAATATCGCAGCGATTGCAGACCCGGTACATGTAAAATCCATTCTGCTTTCCTTAAAGCTCGGATTTTTCTGTACAGTAGTCTGTCTGCTGCTTGCCTATCCGCTTGCGATGATCTTAAACAGTTTTCATTTTAAGCATCAGAGTTTTGTCGTATTTTTATTTGTACTTCCGATGTGGATGAATTTTATGCTGCGTATCCTTGCCTGGCGGCTTTTACTCTCCAACAACGGTATCGTAAACGCACTGTTTGGTCTCTTTGGCTTTGGCCCGGTGAAAATGTTAAATACACCGACCGCCGTTGTATTCGGCATGGTATATGACTTTCTGCCATTTATGATCCTGCCGATCTATAACTCCATAGCGCGCATCAAACCGGACGTTATCGAAGCTGCAAAAGACCTGGGTGCAAATTCAAGGATCGTACTGATCCGCATTATCTTTCCGCTGACACTCTCCGGCGTGATCAGCGGAATCGTCATGGTTTTCGTTCCGGCTCTTACCTCTTTCGTGATCTCCGATCTGCTCGGCGGTGGTAAAGTGCTTTTGATCGGAAATGTCATTGAACAGGAATTTATGCAGGGAAGCAACTGGAATTTGGGCTCCGGACTTTCCGTTGTACTTATGATTTTCGTCATCGCAAGTATGGCGGTCATGAATATTTTTGATAAAGATCAGGGAGGAACTGCTGTATGGTAAAGAAGGCTGCATCCCGCATTTATCTTGCGGTCATCTTTTTATTTTTATATCTTCCGATTCTTGTTTTGGTCGTTCTTTCCTTTAACAATTCCAAATCAAGAGTCGTATGGGGCGGATTTACTTTAAAATGGTACGCCTCCTGTTTTACAGACAAAACGATCATGAACGCACTGATCATGACGCTGCAGATCACACTTTGCGCCGCAGTACTCTCCACGCTGATCGGCACACTCGCTGCCATCGGCATCAGTGCGATGAAAAAACGTGGCACCACACTGATGCTCGGTGCAACCAACATCCCGCTGTTAAACGCGGATATCGTGACCGGAATATCACTCATGCTGCTTTTTGTAAAATTTTTAAATCTGGGCTTTGTAACGGTGCTCATTGCACACATTACATTTGATATCCCGTATGTGATTTTAAATGTACTTCCAAAATTAAAGCAGGTAAACCGGAACACCTATGAAGCGGCCTTAGATCTTGGTGCCTCCCCGCTTTATGCCTTTTATAAAGTGACCTGGCCGGATATCAAATCCGGTGTGTTTTCCGGATTCTTAATGGCTGTCACCATGTCCCTGGATGATTTTTCCATCACCTTTTTTACCAAGGGTGCCGGTGTGAACACACTTTCGACCATGCTCTACACAGAACTTCGAAAAGGTGTACGTCCGGAGCTTTATGCACTTTCCACACTGCTGTTTTTTGCCGCATTTCTGCTGCTGCTTGTCATGAACCGCAGATCGTCTAAGAACAGCCAGTAATTACAGATACGCCGTATTATCCGGCAGATCGTGAGGATATCATGAAAAAATATATTGTTTTTCCGCTTTTACTTCTCGGCGCTTTTTTTGCCGCAGGCTGTGGAACAAAAAATACCGCTGACGATAATTCGCTGGTCGTTTTAAATTATGGAAAATATATGGACAGTTCTGTTTTAAAACTGTTTGAACAGGAAACCGGCATCCATGTTAAATTAGAAGAATATGAAAGCCCGGAGGAAATGTATACGAAATATAAAGCCGGTTCGATCGGTTATGACTTAATCTGCACTTCCGACTATATGGTAGAACGTCTGATCTCGGAGGGCGAAGTAAATAAGATCGACTTCAGCAGTTTTTCGAATTACCAAAATATTGATCCGTCGATCATCGATGCGGCAAGGATCTTTGACCCGGATGCCTCTTACTCCATGCCCTATTTTTACGGAACGCTCGGCATCCTCTACAATACCACGATGGTCACAGATGATGAGGTGTCCTCCTGGAATATCCTGTGGGATGAACACTACAAAGATTCCATCATTATGCAGAATTCTGTCCGTGATTCGTTTGTCCCGGCTCTTCGCCTGTTAAATTATGACATCAATACAGAAAACGAGACCGAGCTGAATAATGCCGTTGATCTTCTGATCAAACAAAAACCTCTTGTGTACGCCTATTATGTGGATGAGACTTCCGATGAAATAGCTGCCGGAAATGCGGCAATGGCATTAGTTTATTCCGGGGAAGCAGCCACTGCGATGGAATTAAATGATGACCTCTCCTATACGGTTCCAAAAGAAGGTTCCAACCTCTGGATCGATTCCTGGTTCATTCCAAAGAGCTGTAAAAATCAGGAAAATGCTGAAAAATTTCTCGATTTCCTATGCCGTGAGGACGTTGCCATGAAAAATTTTGATTATGTCTGCTATGCCACGCCAAACCTTGCTGTGATTGATGCACTTGACAATGAGACTCTGAGTGATACCACCATTTTCCCGCCACAGGAAACACTGGATAACTGTACCGTGTACAAACAGTTTGATGAATCCACAACTTCGCTTTACAGCTATCTCTGGAAAAAATTAAAATCCGAATAATTTTTCTTGCATTTGTAGTATGCATGTGTTATAGTAAGTCCACGCAGTGTTTTGCGTGGACTTTCCCCATTTTAGAAACAGTAATATCTTCTCCTGCACCGCGGATTTATCGTGGATAGATTCGTATTTACAGGAGGTCTTTATGACATATCAGACATTTAAACAGCATATCAGACAATCTTTACAGGACGCATTTGGTTCTGACGTTTCCATTATCCTGCAGGACATTTTAAAAAATAACAATACCCACTTAGACGGTCTGACCGTTTTAACTCCGGGCTGCAATATCTCACCGACCATTTATCTGAATGACTATTTTCATGCATATGAAAACGGCCGGCCCATTTCTGATATCTGCACCGAGATCAGGGACATTTATCAGCAGAACAAACCCGCCCACAGTGTTGATATTTCCTTTTTCACATGCTATGAGAAGGTTCAGTCCCGCATTATCTTTAAGCTGATCAATTACGAGCGCAACAAGGCGCTGTTAACAGATGTTCCCCATTTTCGTTTTCTTGATTTGGCGATCGTATTCAACTGTCTGATCGGCATTGATCCGGACGATATCAGCCAGTCATTTTCAGAAGAAAAGATTTCCTGCTCTCCGTCAGCCTCTGGCAGCTCTGCCACGATCCTGATCCATAACCATCATCTTTCCTTCTGGAATATCACAAAAGATGACCTGTATGCACTTGCATGCAAAAACACACCGGATCTCCAGCATTATGAGCTTCGCAATATGAGCGACGTGCTAAAAGAACTTCTTTCCGATGACGACAGCTCCGCCATCCTTGCTCCACCGGCACCTTTTCCGATGTATGTGCTGTCCAATCATACAAAATTAAACGGCTCTGCATGTATCCTGTATCAGGATCTGCTAAAAAACTTCGCAGAGCACTTAAGAAGTGATCTTTATATCCTTCCAAGCAGCATCCACGAAGTTCTCATCATTCCCGTCAATTCTTTTGCCACACCGGCCGATCCTCTGCTATCCTCCGCAAACAGTCCCGCAGATACCCGTCAGCAGTCCTATCGGGAACTCTCGGAAATGGTTCAGGAAGTCAATGCCACACAGCTTTCCACGGAGGATATTCTCTCCGACCATGTATATTATTATTCAAGGGAAAGCAGCCGTATTACCATGTAAATTATTTTTCAAAAAAGTGACCGTATTACCATGTAAACTTTGTCATCAGACTGTCATACAACTTTTCATATTCTGCCACCGATGCGTTCCAGGAGAAATCCTGACTCATACCGTGTTTTATCAGTATATCCCAGTCATTTTTATGCTGGTAAAATACGGATAACGCATAACGGATCGTCGCTAACATCTCATGCGCATTATAATTTGCAAAGGAGAATCCGGTTCCCTCTTTCGTATATTCATTATACGGAATGACGGTATCCTTAAGACCACCCGTTTCACGCACGATCGGAACCGTGCCATAACGAAGGCTCATCAGCTGGCTTAAACCACAAGGCTCAAACAAAGACGGCATCAAAAATGCATCACAGGAGGCATAAATCTGATGGGCAAGTTCCTCTGAATAGCCGATATGTACCTTCATCTTATCCGGATATTTTCCCGCAAAGTAAGACAGCATATCCTGATATCGTGCCTCTCCGGTTCCTGCCACAACAAACTGGACACGCTCGGTACTGAGCAGTTCATCCATGATATATGCGATCAGATCAAACCCTTTCTGGTCTGTCATACGCGATACCATACCGATCAGAAATACGTCCCCGTCTACCGGAAGAGACACATTTTTTTGCAGACGTGTTTTGTTGAGTGCCTTTCCTTCCTTATAATTCACCTCGTTATAATGATTGGTCAGATAGACATCTTTCTGTGGATCATATTCTGTATAATCCAGGCCATTTAAAATACCGGAAAGTTTATCCCTGCACGCATACATAAGTCCTTCTAATCCTTCACCGCCCTCTGGTGTCGTGATCTCATAGGCATAAGTCGGACTGACTGTGGTGACTGCATCTGCATAGACCACACCGCCTTTTAAGTAATTCGCCTCACCGTAAGACTCTAACTTATCTGAGGTAAAAATCTGTTCCGGCAGTCCGGTAATATCCATAACTGCAGGCAGTTTCCATCTTCCCTGAAATTTCAGATTATGGATGGAAAATACCGTCTTTATACCCGTATAGTATTCCTCATCTCCATATAAAGTACGCAAAAATACCGGAAGCAGTCCCGTCTGCCAGTCATGACAGTGGATGATATCCGGGCAGAAATCAAGATACGGCAATGCCTCTAACACTGCTTTTGAAAAGAATGCGAACTTCTCCACGTCCTCATAAATATTGTTGTACGGTGCATTTCCCGCAAAATAAAATTCATTGTCGACCAGATAGTAAGTAATTCCATCATACGTTGTTTCAAAAATCCCAACGTATTGTTTCCTCCAGCTTAAATTCACATAAAAATGGCATAAAAAATGAAGCTGTCCTTTCCACCGTTCTTCCATGCAGACATATTTTGGAAGAATGACCCTCACATCATAATTCTTCTTGTCAAAATATTTTGGCAATGAGCCTGTTACATCTGCAAGTCCTCCGGTTTTCATAAAAGGCACAGCTTCTGAAGCCGCAAATAATATTTTTTTCATGTCATAAACCCTCCAGCCCCAAAAATTTATTCTTCTATAAACTTTTGAAAATCTAAAGAATATTATAACTCTTTTTTACTTTTCTGAAAAGTATTAATACATTTTATGTTCCAGACGAATACGGTCTGTGATCAGCGCGATAAATTCTGAGTTGGTCGGCTTTCCTTTTCCATTGTGGATCGTATAACCGAACATCTCATCGATCGTATCCATCTTTCCCCTGCTCCATGCTACCTCGATCGCGTGACGGATCGCTCTCTCCACTCTGCTTGATGTTGTCTGGTATTTCTTTGCAATCGTCGGGTATAGGATCTTTGTGATGGAATTTAACATCTCCATATCATTCACGGACATAACAATGGCATCCCTTAAGTACTGATATCCTTTGATATGTGCCGGAACACCGATCTCATGGATGATCTCCGTCACATCCGCTTCAAGACTGCGCTCGCTGACCGGCTCTGCCTTTTCATATGCATTTATCTTACGTTTTTCCATTCCGGGCACACTGCGGTTTTTGATCCGTTTGATCCGGTCAATGATCATATCATTATCAAATGGTTTCATAATGTAATACGATGCCCCCATGTTGATCGCATCTTCCGTGATACGATCTTGTCCGATTGCACTGATCATGATAAATGCCGGGTGTTTTTTGATCGTTTTATCCTTGTTCACACGGCTAAGTACCCCAAGTCCGTCTAACTTTGGCATTACTATGTCAAGCAGCACGATATCCGGCTCTTTTGTTTTTATCACACGATAAGCTTCCTCACCGTCTTTTGCTGTTCCTACCACATTCAACTCATCATCACTTTCGATAATATCCCCTAATAACTGTAACATTATCTCATTATCATCAGCAATTGCTACACTTAATTTTTCCATTTCAAGCCCTCCTGTGACAAAACAATAGAAAGTGCGCCTCGCGAACTTTCTATTATCATGAATTATTTGTAAATTGATGATACTTATTTTCACTCAAATTATTTTGTCGAATGTAGTCGTCAAGCGCAAAAATTTACATAAATTATGGATTATTCTACAATAATACGAAATCCATCCCTTCCGTTTTCTTTTACTTCATACAATGCTTTATCCGCATGTTCAATCAGACTATTTCTGCTTTCCTGTCTGCTTGGCAGGAAACTTGCATATCCCTGTGAAATCGTGACGGCTGCCTGTCTGCCAGAATCCTTATCCTCTATATGCAGCTGCTGCAGTTCTTTTTTTATCGTTTCTGCAATGGAAGTGATCGTATTTTCTTCCCCGTTCTGGATGAGCAGAACAAACTCGTCTCCGCCAAATCTGTATGCTTTCCCACGTTTTTCCACGGCATTCTTCAAAACATCAGCAACATGCTGAAGACAACGATCCCCCTGAATATGCCCATATGTATCATTATGCTGTTTAAAACAATCGATATCAATCACTCCGACAGCAATCTTTTGGCCTGTTTTTATTGCATGTTCAATCACATCCACAGCGTCTTTCTCTAACATATAACGGTTGCCCAGACCTGTCAGTGCATCCTGATTGGAACGTATCTCCGCATGTCTGCGTTGTTCTTCCTTTTCCTGAAGTTCAATCTTTAAGTCGATCGCACATGCACGTTCCTCATTATCTGCTTTTTTCTGCTGCTGAGCCACATCTACATAGTGAATGCAGAGCTTTACATACTGCTCGTTGTCCCCAAGCTCCTTATAGTAATCCAGCCACATTTCATTGAGAATCATTTCATAATAAATGCTGTTCTGTTTCTTTGCATGCTGCTCAAATGCCAGAATCACTTTTTTCCACTTGTCAAACTCCTGCATATCTTTCAGCAGGCCGCACAAGTCACTTACATCTTCAATATAATCTGCTGCATTTGAATCATCAATTCCACCCTTTATCAATTCATCCAAATGCTCATACACATATTCTTTTTCCCCAATGTTCCAGTAAAGTCTTGATTTCAATGTCAGATAAGAGTAACGATACATTTCATTCACAATACCCTGGCTGCATTTTTCTAATTTAAGAAGTTCCTTGCGTGCATCGTCAAGCCGGTCAAATTCCCCATAGGACTTCATGAGATTCATGTGTGTAATCAGATACCTGATCTGAAAATTCTCATTCTCTGTGTCTGTCACTTTTTCAAGTTCATCTGCAGACCTTTCAAAATATCCAATCGCCTTTTGGTGCTGCCGTAACTCCTGATATCTGGAACCTATGTTATTATACGCCAATGCCAGAACGGATGTTATTCCATGTCTTTTTGAACACTCTAACACTTCTAAATAACAATCCATTGCAGCCGATTCATTCCCAAGCGACACATAGATGACACCCATCAAATTCTGCGCAAATGCATACTGTTCATAATTTTTTTCCATCCGATAGATATCGATTGCATTCTGCGTTAAAGTTGCCGCCTTATTTAATTCTTTTGAAAAAAAGGCTGTCCGGCCTTCCTCCATATATTCCGCCGCTAATTTCTCTATTTCACTCTCTGTATGCATATGCCACCCATTTACAAAAACTGTCACTTTTTGTTTCATAATACCATATTTGCCTGTGATGTTAAAGCATTTTCTCAATGAATATCCCATAACCCCTGGTCGGATCATTGACGAGCACATGTGTAACGGCCCCGATCAGTTTCCCGTCCTGTATGATCGGACTGCCGCTCATTCCCTGTACGATCCCGCCTGTCAGCTCTAAAAGTTCAGGGTCTGTAACCCGGATCAGGATTCCTTTATTTTCCTCTTTTCCGCTGTAATCAACACTTTCCACCATCACTTCATATTTTTTACTCTCCCCGGAAACAGACGATACAATAAACGCACTTCCGGTCCTGATATCCTGTTTATAACGCACCTCATAACACTCCCCGGTTTCTAACCACTTTAAGTTTCCGTTTAAGACTCCATGAATCCCAAGACCGGTGTTTTGCATGATCGAACCTATTCTTGTACTGTCTCCGTATTGAATAATACCGGAAAGTTCTCCCGGAGTGCCTGACTTTCCTTTCTTTATGCCTACAATATCTGTATGATAAAGATACCCTTCCGCCATACTCATGATCGTTCCGGTATCGCTGTCACTCACTGCATGTCCAAGTGCTGCATAGGTTCCATCTGCTTTGTAATAAGTAAGTGTTCCTACTCCCGCAAGGTCGTCCCTCACCCAGACACCAAGCATATATTTTCCACTGACACTCTTTACCGGATCCAGGGAAACCTCAATATATTCCTCGCCACGCATGATTCCAAGAATATCTTTTCCTCCTCCGGCTTCGTTCACTGCTGCAGCAAGGTCTTCTTTCTCGCTGACTGCCATCCCATTGACACTGACAATATAATCTCCGCTTTTTACAAGATTTTCTGACGGCTTTACCTCCCGTCCATCTACCCTCTCCACTTCCCCATTCCCGATCACAAGTACTCCTTTTGTTTTCGCATAAATTCCAACCGGCATTCCACTGGCATAAACCGTTTCCGGTTCCACCAGCATAACCGTGATATCTTTAACGGGAAAAATTCCGAATAATCTGCAATTTACACAATACGTAAGCGGTGAATCTTTTGTCAGATATTCAAATACCTCCGTACTGTCCTGCTTTAGCACAACACTGACCGGAACATCAAAATCATAAGATACCGTTTCTCCCGCTCTCACATATATCTCATCCGGCACAGCATTCTCAAACGATTTTACCGCAAAAATCAACGTAAAAAAGAATCCCATACAGGTAAGATTTTGTATAATTCTGTAATAAGCACTTATCTTTTTCATTCTCTCTCTCCTGTTTTCCCCATCTTTCGCAAAAAAAGAAGATATCCTGTTTCGATATCCCCTTTTTATTATATGTGCTTTTTTCTTTTTCACGCTGTTATTTATCCAAACTGCCCTGCCACTTCCTGACACACCGGCCTTTTTTTGGAATTTTTATTTTTTCTTTTTTGCGGCAAGTTCTTTCATTTCCCGCGCACTTTCTCTTACCTTATCCGTGATTTCAACACCGCCAAGCATACGGGACAGTTCGTCCACGGTTTCTGCCGTATCAAGCCGTCTGATCTTTGAGACGGTTGCGCCGTTTGAGACAGCCTTCTCAATCAGATAATGTGCATCCGCCATCGCAGCGATCTGCGGCAGATGTGTGATACAGATGATCTGGTGTGTACGTCCTAAAAGATTCATTTTCTCGGAAACCATCTGTGCCGTGCGTCCGCTGATTCCACTGTCGATCTCATCAAAGATCAGCGTCTCCACCTCGTCCTGATCGGCAAGCACTGTTTTTATCGCAAGCATAATTCTTGAAAGTTCTCCCCCGGATGCCACCTTTCCAAGCGGGCGTACCGGCTCTCCCGGATTCGTCGAGATCATAAACTCCGCATCGTCGTATCCGTTTGCTGTGTAATTTGACAGCACGTCAAACCGCATTTCAAATACAACATCTAAAAAGTTCAGATCTTTCAATGCTTCCGTCACTGCAATAACCAGTTTTTCTGCATATTTTTTGCGGATATCGGACACTTTTTCACAGCTTTTCTGCAGTTTTTTCTCCGCGTTTTTTACTTTTTCTTTTAAATCAGCCAGATAAGTATCATAATCTTTTAACCGGAGCAGCCGTTCCTGTTTCGCTTCGCATGCACTTAATATTTCCTCAATAGAACTTCCATATTTTGACTTTAAGTGATTGATCTCATCCAGACGTTTTTCCAGATGGTAAAATGTCTCCTCGTCAAAATCTGTATCATCCAGATAATCTGCAATCTCCCGGTTAAAGTCACCTAGCAGATTGTCGATCTGCGTAAGCGTTTCTTCCATATCAGCAATTTTCTCATCATACACTGATACGCCTGAAAGTTCCCTTAGCGCACGTCCGGTCAGCTCTGATGCCTGATCCATCCCTCCGGTATACTGATACGCCTGATTGAGTGCTTCCACAATTTTTTTCCCATTGATGAAACGCTTATACTGTGTCTCTAATTCCTCATCTTCTCCCACAGTAAGTCCGGCCTCTTCAATCTCACCGACTTCATATTCCAAAAACGAAACTTCCCTTAAGCGTTCTTCCTCATCCACGTCCGCATCGTTTAACTCTGACACAAGTTTCTTATAGTCCTTATATGCCTCTGCAAGCTCCTTTTTCGGCTGCTCGATCTCTTCCTTTGCATAACTGTCAAGGATCTCTAAATGCTTTTTCTTCGACAAAAGTGACTGATGCTCATGTTGTCCGTGAATGTCAATCAAAACCGAAGCAATTTCTTTTACTTTTGAAGCAGGCACACTCTCGCCATTGACCTTCGAGACACCGCGTCCACCCGTGATCCTGCGGCTTAAGATGACCTCATCATCCTCAGTCTCCACATCAAGCTGCTTTAACACCTGTTTCTGCTTTTCGGTAACAGAAAAAATGAGTTCCACCAGCGCTGGTTTTTCCGGGTCACGCAGCATTTCTTTCTGAACCTTGCCTCCAAGTGCAAGATTGATTGATCCAATGATAATGGACTTTCCGGCACCGGTCTCACCGGACAGGATATTTAATCCCCCGGCAAAATCGACCTCCGACTCATCAATCAGTGCTAAATTTTTCACATGCAGATTTTGTAACATAGAATCTCCTTCCTGCGCATTCCCGCGCATTCTCTCCCGGAAGTATCTCCTCTTTTCTGACAGTCTGTTATTCTTCTACAATTTTGCGCAGCCGTCCCATAACTTCAACAGTTTCCTGTACACTTCTGACTGCACACATGATCGTATCATCCCCGGCAATACATCCCACAACTTCATGCAGATGCATGGCATCAAGTGCCGCAGCCACCGCCATTGCCATTCCTGATACCGTCTTGATAACAAGGATATTCTGTGCCATATCCATGGAAACAAATCCATCGCGGAACACTCTGGTATATTTTTCAGACAGATCTTCGCTTGCCTCCATCAGTGCAACATATTTCTGCCTGCCCCCGTTGACTGCCACCTTTGTCAGCTTCAATTCCCGAATATCCCTCGAAACCGTTGCCTGCGTTACCTGATATCCTTCCCTCTCTAAATAATCCGATAATTCTTCCTGTGTTTCGATGTTATTCTTTTTTATCAGTTCAAGTATTTTTGCCTGTCTCTTTGTTTTCATACTTTCTCCTGTTCTAAAGATAAATCCACTATTATGTATAAGCGCTCATCTTCCTGCGCAATATTTCAAGGAAACTTTCACTGCTCAATTTACAGATCTTTGCCGTATCTTCCGCCCTGCGCACCACAAAACGATCGCCCACTTCCAAACGAACTTTGCTGTCTCCGTCAAAACTGACTTCCACCATCTCGTCTTTCTGGGAGCGACGCTTTCCAAGTTCTACGGTAACCTCCTCATCTGCACTGATCACGATACTTTTTGAGCTTAAGTTATGATCATTGATCGGCGTGATCAGCATCATCTGTGCCTTCGGGTCCACGATCGGACCTCCCGCCGACATATTATATCCTGTAGATCCGGTTGGTGTCGATATAATGATTCCATCTGCGCGGAACGTATTCAGATATTCACCATTGACATAGACGATCAGATTTACCACCGAAAGTGCCCCGGTTCTGTGAATTACCACATCATTGAGTGCGATATCCGCAGGCAGTATCTCACCACCCTTGATCCCGTATCCGCCAAGCATCATCCGCTCTTCGACCATGTAGTCGTCTTTCATGAGCTTGTCAACTGCTGCAAATACGTCTTTTTCCTCCAGCTCACACAGATATCCCAGTGTCCCTAAATTGACACCGATCAGCGGCAGTCTGCTCTTTACCAAAGCTGCTGCGGCACGGATCAGCGTACCGTCTCCACCGAGCACCAAAACTCCCTGTGTATTTTCAGGGATATCTTCCCTGTGCGGAGCCGCCTCACCCGGTGTCTCCCCATTGCTGAAAAAAGTGCTGCAGGAACCACCTTTTTTCTCAATATATTCTTTAATGTGATTGGTCAGCCTCGCCTCAGAATCCTTATAATAGTTTGTGATAATCAGAAAATTTTTCATTTATTTGTCCAGTTCTCCATGTGCCGCATCTACCACTTTTTGTACATCGACAGATTCTTCCACACCTGCCTGTTCTGCCTCTGCCTCTTTTTTCAGATGCACCAGATACTCAATATTGCCCTCAGGTCCCTTGATCGGCGAATATTCCAGGTGAAGCACAGAAAATCCGATTGAAAGTGCGAATGATACGACCTTATCAATTACTTCCTCATGTACGGATTTATCGCGCACAACACCTTTTTTCCCTACTTTTTCTCTTCCCGCCTCAAACTGTGGCTTGATCAGGCACACCATTTCACCGCCATCTGCCAACAGTTCTCTTGCCGGGCCAAGCACCTTCGTCAATGAGATAAATGAAACGTCAACAGATGCAAAATCTAATACATCATCGATATCCTGTGGTGTCACATAACGGATGTTCGTCTTTTCCATGCAGACCACCCGCGGATCCTGTCTTAGCTTCCATGCAAACTGACCGTATCCGACATCGACAGAATACACTTTTTTTGCGCCGTTCTGGAGCATGCAGTCTGTAAATCCTCCGGTCGATGCCCCGATATCCATACAGACTTTGTCATTTAATTCTATATCGAAATGCGTCATCGCTTTTTCAAGCTTCAATCCGCCTCTGCTTACATATTTCAGCGTATTTCCCTTTATCTCGATCTTTGCCTCTGTATCAAACATGGAACCTGCCTTGTCCTCGCGCTCATTTTCCACGAACACATTGCCTTCCATGATCATCGTTTTTGCTTTTTCCCTGGACGGTGCCAGTCCTCTGTTTACCAACAATAAATCCAATCTTTCTTTCAATGAATCTGTATCCTTTCTGCCTTATAATGGATGATAAACCTCTTTGATCCGTTTTAATATGGTATCCGCATCAATACCGACTTCGTGGTATAGAATATCCACATTTCCATGCTCCACATACTCATCAGGGATTGCTATATTAAGTACATTCACATAGATTCCCTGTTCGTTATAAAAACGGGTGATATGCTCCCCGAAGCCACCATTTATGACATTCTCTTCCATGGTAACGACCAGTGTATGTTTCGATGCAGCCTCCATTAACATCTGTGTGTCTAACGGCTTTGCAAAACGGGAATTGATAAGACTTGCAGGAATGCCTTCTTCCCTTAATGCCGCATGCACTTTTTCAGCCGTCTTAACCATCGATCCTAACGCAACCAGTGCGATCTCTGATTCACGATAGATCCATTCACTCTTGCCGGCGGAAATCGGCTGCCTGTATTCTTTCAACCCGTCATACGCTTCCCCACGCGGATACCGCACTGCGATCGGTGTCGGAAAATCGACGGCATACTTGATCATATCGGAAAGTTCCCATTTATTTTTCGGTGCCATGATCGTCATGTTCGGAATCGCAGACAGATAGGATATATCGAAAATACCCTGGTGTGTCTCTCCGTCACTGCCGACAAGTCCTGCCCTGTCGATTGCAAAAACAACCGGCAGATTCTGAATACACACATCATGCAGGATCTGGTCATATGCACGCTGCAGGAAAGATGAATATACCGCAAATATCGGTTTTAACCCTGCCGCCGCAAGTCCTGCCGCAAACGTAACTGCATGTTCCTCCGCAATTCCAACATCAAAGAAACGACCCGGGAACATATTATGAAAACGTTTGAGTCCCGTACCATCCGTCATAGCCGCTGTGATTGCTACCACTTTTTCATCACGGTCACCAAGCTTGCGCATCACAGTTGAAAAAATATCCGTGTAGTTTGCTTTCACTCTCGGTTTGCTTGGCAATCCGGTCTCAATATCAAACGGCTCCGTACCATGAAATCTTGCCGGATGGCGCTCGGCAGGCAGATATCCTGCACCTTTGTGTGTTAAAACATGTACCATGACCGGGCCTTCAATATTCGACGCTTCTTTCAGCAGTCTTAAGATTCCCTTCATATCACTGCCATCAACCGGTCCTAAATAAATGATGCCCATCTCTTCAAAAAGCATGCCCGGAATAAACAGCTGTTTGATTCCACTCTTCGTCTTACGGATCCGCTCTACCATTTTATTGCCGTAAACCGGAATCTTGTTTAGCGAATTCATCACGCCCATTTTCAGATCCAGATAGGCATCTGCCGTCCGAAAACCGGACAAATATGTCGAGAGTCCACCGACATTTTCAGAAATAGACATATTGTTATCATTCAGCACAATAATAAAATTAGATTTTAACTGTGCCGCATTATTCAGAGCTTCAAATGCCATGCCGCCAGTCAGCGCACCGTCCCCGATCACAGATACGACCTTATAATCCTCGCCCGCGATCTCTCTGGCATGTGCATAGCCTAATCCGGCAGAAATCGAGGTGGAACTGTGTCCCGTATCAAAGCAGTCACAGTCGCTTTCTTTTCGTTTCGGAAAACCGCTCATCCCGCCATATTTGCGGAGTGTATCAAAGTTTTCTCTTCTTCCGGTTAACAGTTTATGTGTGTAGGACTGATGACCAACATCCCAGATCAGTTTGTCCTTTGGCAGATCCAAAAACAGATGAAGCGCCATGGTAAGCTCCACCACACCCAGATTTGACGCCAGGTGTCCACCGGTAACCGATATTTTCTGAATTAAAAATTCACGGATCTCATCCGCTAATATCTCTAACTCTTCCTCTGAGAGTTCTTTGATATCATTTTCTTTTTTTATTTTTTCCAATATCATACTGACTTCCTCTGTTTCCCGGTTCTCTTTTTGTACCGATTTATTCAGGATATAATGAGCGCAAGAGAGTCAATATGCCTGCATAATTGACGAACGGCGAATTGGATCATGTGCTGTTTTTGCACAGGATATAATGAGCGCAAGAGAGTCAACATGCTCGCATGATTGACGAACGGCGAATTATTTTTCACGCGAAATCAGATAGCGCAATAATTCTGTCAGGAATTCATTTTTCACAACCAGTGTCTCCATCTGTGCGATCGCCTTTTCCGAAAGGTCTGCAACATCCTGTTTTGCCTTCTCGATTCCTTCATACGTCACATAGGTGCTCTTGTGATTCTTCTCATCACTGCCGATCGGCTTTCCAAGCACTTCCATCGTGCTTGTCACATCGAGGATATCATCCTGTATCTGGAATGCAAGGCCGACTTTTGATGCCACCGCTTCCACGATCTTCTGTTCACTTCCGGTCGCCCCAGCAAGAACAGCTCCAATCATCATGGACGCCTCGATCAGCGCACTTGTCTTGAGACGATAGATAAAATCAAGTTTTTCTTTTGTCATATCACAGGTATTCTCAGACTCAACATCCACTGTCTGTCCGCCGACCATTCCATAAATTCCCGCTTTTGCAGACAAAATACGGATTGCTTTTCCAATTCCCGGATTCTGTGGTTCGATATCCAGTGCCTTCGCCGCCGTCTCAAATGCATATGTCAAAAGAGCATCCCCGGCAAGGATCGCCATTGCCTCCCCATACACCACATGTGTTGTCTTTTTGCCACGGCGGTATTCATCATTGTCCATCGCCGGAAGATCATCATGCACCAGTGAATATGTATGTATCATCTCGATTGCAGCCATAAACGGCTCGATTACTTTCGATTTTCCACCAAACAGCCGGTAAGTCTCTAACATAAGAATCGGCCGTAATCTTTTTCCTCCTGCAAGAAAACTGTAATTCATTGCTTCGATCACAGTTTTCTGGTATCCCTTTTCCTCTGGCAGATAGGAAGTTATGATCTGTTCTGCCTCATCTGTATGTCTGCCTATTTCCGCTTTGATATCCATATCTGCTCCTCCATATGCACCGTCTGCATCTTAAAAATCTTCCAGTTTCCCTTTGGCATTTAAAATCTGCATCTTTTTCTCTACGGTATCTAACATCACATTGCACTCTTTTAGTTTTTCCACACCGCTCTGATACAGCAAAAATGACTGTTCCAGTGAAATCTCCGGCTGTTCCATCTGTTTTAAAATATCCTCAAGCTCTGCAAAATTATCTTCCAGCGCAGGCTTGTTTTTTGTTTCATCGCTCATGCAAAACCTCCGTCACCTCTGCCTCTAACGCACCTTTTAACAGGCGGATTTTCACACGGTCACCCGCTTTCACACCCTCTGCATCTGTAAGTGTATGCCCGTTTTCATCTGTCACATAAGAATATCCCTGTGCAAGTTTTTTTACCGGCGACACACCCTCTAATCTTTCCGAAAGCAGCGCCAGCTTATGCCTGCGCAGCTCAATCATATGCTCCATGCGGTTTCTTAGCTGTTCTTCCAGATCTGCCGCATATTTTCTTTTTTCGCGCAGCTGCCCCTCAGGGCTCAGATAGGAAAGTCTGTCCTTTGCATGTTCTAATTCTTTTCGCATCTGCTGGATGCGCTGCATATTCAATAAGAACATCCGCTCTTTGATCTCGCCAAGTCTTCCCTCCACTGCCGCATAATCAAACACTGCAAGTTCTGCTGCTGCCGACGGCGTCGGTGCCCGCAGATCTGCCACAAAATCAGCGATCGTCCAGTCTGTTTCATGACCGACTGCTGAAATAACCGGAGTTTCACACTCAAAAATGGCTCGCGCTACCTCTTCCTCATTGAATGCCCACAGATCTTCAATCGAACCACCGCCCCTGCCGACAATCACGACATCCACCCCAAGCGCATCTAACGCATGGATTCCATTTACAATACTCTCTACAGCATCATCCCCCTGCACTAAAGCAGGGTATAAAATCAGCTGCACAAACGGGTTACGTCTCGCAGAAATATTGCGGATATCCTGCACCGCAGCACCGGTCGGTGCTGTCACAACTCCGATCTTCATTGCATACGGCGGGATCGGCTGTTTGTATTCTGCCGCAAACATTCCCATTTCTTCTAATTCCTGTTTCAGGGCTTCAAACTTCTGGTATAGGTTTCCCGCACCGTCAAGTTCGATTTCTCTCGCATAGATCTGATACTTTCCATCACGCTCGTATACTTCCACCGAACCCGTCACGACAACCTGGTCGCCTTCTTTCATCTGGAACTTCAGACCTTTTCTGCTGCCCGCAAACATCACTGCGTTAAGCGTCCCGGCTGCATCCTTGATCGTAAAATAGATATGACCGGACGTATGATATTTGCAGTTAGACACTTCTCCCTTTACACTGATCCGCTGTAACATAAAATCCTGGGCAAACATATTTTTGATATATGTATTGACCTGCCCTACGGAATATACGTTTTTCATCATACCAGTTTTGCCAGTACACCATTTACAAACGAAGGTGAATTATCTGTGCCGTACTGTTTTGCCAGTTCCACCGCCTCGTTGATTGCAACTTTCGCCGGTACATCTTCCTCATACAGCATTTCATACACTGCCAGACGGATCAATGTCAGATCAACTTTTCCCATTCTTCCTGTTTTCCAGCCTTCTGATACCTCATTGATCTTCGCGTCGATCTCCTCAAGCTTTTCAGAAATCTTTTCTACTTTTTCAAAAATATATGTCTTGTCTTTTTCTTTCCAGCTGCAGGCATCATCCTCACACAATGCAATCTGCTCTGACATCTCTTCCTGATTATAAAATTCCACACGGAACAGCATTTTAAATACCTGCTCTCTTATCTCTCTTCTGGTCATATTCTTTTCTTCTGTCATCCTTTCTTCTTGTATTCTTTTACGCATAAGGAAAAAGGATGTCGCTTAAGACACCCTCTTTTCTTAGAATAGCATTATTTATTGTTGCCCATGTCCACACTTGCGATACGGATGTTCACTACGGATACTTCAAGTCCTGTCATATTTTCAATCGCATTTTTTACTCTGTCCTGTACTTTGGCAGATACCTCCGGAATGGAATAACCATAAGAGATATTCAGCGCAACGTCCACATTGACGGTTCCCTCAAGCACCTCTACTCGAATGCCTTTGGAAAGATTCTTCATGCCAAGCTTACTAACAAGTTCATTTGTAATGTTGCCAGCCATGGAACCTACCCCTTCAACCTCTGTAGCGGCAAGCCCTGCAATGATGGCAACTACTTCATCTGCTATCTTCACTTCTCCCAAATTACCATCCTTTATTTTAAATGTTTTTCTATCCTCACCCATCGCTAATTGCCTCCTAAGTGATATTATAAACTTATTATAACAGACTATTCTTGTTTTGGAAACTAAAATTTGTATAAAACCGGGATTATCTGTCAGAATGGTAGTATCTTTATCTTTAAATCAGTTTGATATAGACATCTAACTGCTGTTCTTACAATTCTGCCACTAAATCTGCAAATTCTCCGAGCTCTCCTCGTACCGCATAGGTTACCAGGGCATTGTAATAATCCAGTCGATTTTCTTTTGCGATAGATACCGGCCATTCCCAACTGGCGGAACATGCCCCGCACCACTGATCCGTACTTCCTGATTCCGGTAAATACCACCAACTATAATATTTTCTGTCAAAATTGCATGAATATCCTTTACAATAGGTTCATCCAGTATTTTTCCTTCCGCAATGCACTTTTTAACATACTGATACACCTTCTTGTGATTGACAACTTCATATATTTCACGCAGTTCTTTTCCGCCTACAGATATTCCATCTTCCAGTACTACCTTGGTTTCCATCAGCGTCAATGTATTACCTTCTATAGCTGTGGAATTATGTGTAAAAGTTAATTCAAAGTCTTTTTCATAGGAAGATAATGTAACTGCATCTATCTTGTTTTTTCCCTGGCTATATATTTTTTGTTTTTCTAAAATTCGGTTCAAATCCATAACAGACCTCTTTTATTCGTGACTATGAATTTCCTTTATAAGATCAAATTCAAGAGATATTTGATTATAGTATACCATAAAATCTTATTATTTCCAAAACGTTCGATTCATTATACTTATTTCCTCGTGTTTCTATTCATAACAACATGTTGAATGAAATATCCTTCTTGCACTTTAGAACTATTTGGGAATCAAATGTGCTGCTTTAATCTTGTGGCTCATCAACCCGTAATTCACCATATTGGCTTTGCACAGTTTTTGACTTTGAGTCATTTCGATAGTATGGCTCATGTGAACGTTAATACTTATCATAACCTAACTGATCGTCCATTTCGGCTTCTAACATTCCCTGAATTGTACTAGCCAGCAAATTTTTAAAGCGCCTTATATATCATTAACAGTTTCTATGCAAAAGTAGTTATTTTTTTAAACAAGAAGATTAAAGTGAAGAAACGCCAGAATCGACATCCACCGAATCTAGCGTTTCTTTATCATAGAATCATTTTACAGCCCTTTGCTTTTACTCGTCCTTATAAGTATTTCTTACATTTTTAAGCTTTGTCTGTCCAGATACTGCTATTCCAACAACATCTAACACATCTACTTCTAATCCAGGATAGTACGGATAAAATCTATTTTGTTTCCATTGACTAACGGTCATATCTCCAGAAGCCTTTTTGAAAACCATTCATATGCTTGATCCAAGCAAGAAACAACATCTCTACAAAATGTAATATTATATTTAGAATTATTCCGTATATAATAACAGTCAAAATAATATTGTGACATTTCTATTTTTGTTGTATCATATACAAATTTAATATCTGGATAATATACATCAACATTTGCAGAATAGATATATCCATTTTTCATCTCATAAATCCATAATAAATCATCAAGACAACTTGATGATTTCAAATACCGAACCCAATCTTAAAAAAATAACTGCATCACAACACCTCATTTTTACGCAAAAAAAGAGAAGAAAGTTTTCACGTTCTTCTCATATTTTTGTCATATCAGAGCTCTATTTTCTTTTGTTTTTTGGAGTGTGTATGCTACACACTATCTACACACTTTCGCTATCAAAATATGTGCCATTTTATACAATTTTATAATTTTCTGAAGCAAACCAAATACGGCTCTAAGTCTCTATTTCCGGGAAGACGACCTTATTTCCCTACAATCTCCGCCGTATCAATGAACTCATACGGTGTCGTCTGGTACACATAGTAGTTCAGCCAGTTTGAGTAGAGGATATTCCCATGTGACCGCCACTCCAGCCTCGGCTTTTTCGTATCATCATCATCCGGATAATAGTTGACCGGGAGATCGATCGGCAGTCCTTTTTCTTTATCACGTTTGTACTCCTTGTCAAGTGTGACACGGTCATACTCCGGGTGTCCCATGACGAAAATGCGTCTGCCTTCGTCTGCGATTGCAAGGAACACACCTGCCTCATCAGACTCGGCAAGAATCGTCAGATCCGGTATTTTACGGATATCTTCCGCTCTCACTTCTGTATGTCTGGAGTGCGGTGCCATAAAATAATCGTCAAAGCCGCGGACTAACGGCACTTTGCGGTTCATGACATGATGTTCAAACACCCCGAATACCTTTTTGTCCAGCAGATGCTTTTTCAATCCATAATGATAATAAAGTCCTGCCTGTGCACCCCAGCATAAATGCATCGTAGATGTCACATGTGTTTTCGTCCATTCAAAAATATCACACATTTCCTTCCAGTAGTCTACTTCCTCAAATTCCATCTGTTCCACCGGAGCCCCTGTGATGATGAGTCCGTCAAAATAACGGTTTTTTACTCCATCAAACGTCTCGTAGAATTTGTTTAAATGGCTCATGGATGTGTTTTTTGACTCATGGGACGATACTGTGATAAATGTCACATTGATCTGCAGCGGTGTGTTTGACAGCGAACGCAAGAGCTGCAGCTCTGTGTCTTCTTTTAACGGCATTAAATTCAGGATCCCAATCTCAATAACGCGGATATCCTGATGTGTTGCTCGACTTTCATCCATAACAAATATATTTTCCTTCTCCAATATCTCTTTCGCCGGTAAATCACTCTGTGTTTTAATTGGCATAATATTCTCCATTCTCTGAGCAACTTGTTGCGAAGCGGCGACGGAAATTTCAAATTTCTGTCTGCCATAAAAGATATTTGTTTTGCTCAGAAACAAATATCTGTGTGGCAAATAAGCTATCGAGCTTATTTGCCACACTATTCTCCATTCTCTGCGCTGATTCCAAGCAGTACAAACAGTTCTGCTTCCGTGAGCACCGTGATTCCAAGTTCCTGTGCCCTTGTCAGTTTGCTGCCCGCACTCTCTCCTGCAACAACATAATCTGTCTTTTTCGATACGGATCCTGATACTTTTCCGCCGTATTTCTCCACCAGTTCCGCCGCTTCTTTTCTTCCAAGTGTCGGCAGTGTACCTGTGATGACAACTGTTTTTCCACTGACTGCCGAATCGATCGTCTCGGTCTCTTCCGCTTCCATGTTCACACCTAAAGACTTTAGGCGGGCAATCATTTCTTTATTTTTTTCATCATGGAAGAAACGGAAAATGCAGTCTGCGCTGACTTCCCCGACATCGTCCACCTCCATCAGGGCATCCCTGTCAGCATCCTCTAAATCAAGGATCGAAGAAAAACGTTTCATGATCGTCTTTGCGGCAGCTTTTCCAACATTCGGAATACCAAATCCGGTCAGAAGCATGTATGCATCATTTTCTTTTGCCTTTTCGATTGTTTCTAAAAGCTTGTCTGTATTCTTTTCTTTTCCGATAATACCCTGTTCGATCAACTCTTCCCTGTGATCTTTCAGTTCAAATATATCGGCAATATCCTTAATATACCCCAAACGAACAAGTTCTTCAATATAAACTGTACCAAATCCCTTGATATCCATGGCATCCCTGCCGACAAAGTTAATGATATGACGTTCTAACTGCGCCGGGCAGTTTGGTGAAGTACACTTGATATCCGCAGTATCTTTTTCACGTTCCGTCTTTGCACCGCAGACCGGACAGACATCCGGAATCATAAAACGCTTCCAGCCGTCCGGTCTTTTTTCCTTGCGGACTTCTTTTACTTTCGGAATGATCTCTCCGGATTTGTAAACCACGATCGTATCGCCAATGCCGACATCTAAATCATCAATGAAATCCTGATTGTGCAGTGTTGCCCTTGAAACAGACGTTCCACACAGGCGCACCGGCTCAAACACGGCAGTCGGTGTGATCCTTCCGGTCCTTCCAACGGAAAGTTCAATATCAAGCAGTTTTGTTTCCTTTTCTTCCGGCGGATATTTGTATGCGATTGCCCATTTTGGAACTTTTGATGTATTTCCGAGCAGTTCCCTGTCCGAATAGCGGTTGATCTTAATGACCGCACCATCGATATCGTAGCCGAGATTTCCACGGTTTTCTCCGATCGCTGTAATTGCATTCCAGACTTCATCCGCTGTTTTGCATACTTTGTAATCTTCGATGATCGGGATGCCCTGTCTCTTTAAAAATTCATATCCCTGCGTGTGAGTCATAATGTCCATGCCACGCACCTGCTGGATATTAAATACAAACATGGAAAGTTTTCTCTCTTTTGTCACGCGGCTGTCAAGCTGACGCAGCGTTCCTGCTGCGCAGTTTCTCGGATTTGCAAAAATCTTTTTTCCAAGCAGTTCCTGCTGTTCATTGACTCTGTCAAAATCTTCATTTTTCATGTAGACTTCCCCACGGATCTCCAAATATTCCGGTTTGTCCTTTAATTTCTTTTTGACATCTGAGATCACTTTTGCGTTCGCGGTCACATCCTCGCCAAAATTCACACCATCACCGCGCGTCAATGCAAGTGAAAGATCGCCATTTTCATAACGCAGCGCCATGGACAGCCCATCAATCTTATATTCGACCACAAACTCCGGATCATCAAGCTGCTCTTTCATCTGCTCTACAAAATCAACGACCTCTTCTTTTGAGAAAACATCCTGAAGACTTAACATCGGCACATTGTGATGCACTAAGACTCCGGCAGTCCGCTTTGCCGTGCCGCCGACATGCTGTGTCGGAGAATCTTTTGTCACCAGTTCCGGATGCTCTTTTTCTAATTTTTTCAACTGCTGCATCAGCATGTCAAATTCATAATCAGAGATCTCAGGACTGTCCTGATTATAATATCTGTCACTGTGATAATTGATCTTATCCCTTAACTCTTTGATCTGTTCTTCCGGTGTCATCTGTCTCCTCCATCCCGTCCGTGAATCACTGTCGTATTTGATGAATCTTTTACCAGCCTCATCAACTCTTTATATTCCTGCGGAGTTACCTCGCGGTAAGTTCCGGCTTTTAAATCTCCCAGTTCAATATTCATGATACGGGTTCTTACCAGTTTTTCCACTCTATACCCAAAATATTCACACATGCGCCGGATCTGACGGTTCAATCCCTGTGTCAGTATAATGCCAAACTGCCTTTTCCCGATCCTCCATACTTTGCATTTGCGCGTCGTGGCATTTAATTCCACCAGTGGAACTCCTCCTGCAAGTCCACGCAGGAAACTGTCGGTCACGGGTTTGTTGACCGTGACGATATATTCTTTTTCATGCATATTTCCGGCACGCATGATGCGGTTTACAATGTCACCATTGTTTGTCATAAGCAATAAGCCTTCGGAATCTTTGTCCAGCCTTCCAATCGGATAAATCCGTTTCGGATAATTGATGTAATCCACGACATTATTCTTTTCCCTCTTTTCAGCGGTACATACAATTCCGGTTGGCTTGTGAAATGCCAGAAGTATCATTTCCTCTTCTTTTTTTACCGGTTTTCCGCAAAAAAGAACCGTCTGGTCTGGCAATACTTTTGCTCCCATGGAAGCAACCACACCATCTATCGTCACATTTCCTGCTTCTACCTGACGGTCCGCCTCTCTTCTTGAGCACACGCCTGCCTCGCTGAGATATTTATTGATTCTGACTGGCTCCTGCATTTTTCACCTTTCTCTTTCTGCACAAAAGCGGAGACTTATCTTTAAAGTCTCCGCCATTTCTACTGTGGCTACAAGTCTGTTACTAAAAATGTGCCATCCATTGTATATTGAACATTTACTGTAACAGGGAAGTCTTAATATAACCGGTCTGTCCATTCCAGGTTACCTTTGTCCATCCCTCTGCATAGCTCATAACTACCGTGACCTTCTCACCGGAAAAAGCTGTTCCGATCTTGCTGTCGTTCTCGCTCATTCCCGAACGGATATTTATGGAATCACTCAGCGTAATGACTGTTCCCTCAGCTATAAAATTGCTTGTGGTCGTCTGCTCTTCATTTCCACCGTTATCTGAATCAGAATCGGAATTTTTCGTTGTAAGATACTCTGTCTTAATATATCCGGTCTGTCCGTTATAATTTACAACACTCCACTCTCCATCTGTACCTGTTCTTGTAAGTGCTGTGCCTTTCTCTAACGTTCCAATTTTATCGGATTCTGTATCTGCGGCTGCTCTGACATTTACAGTATCTACTGCATAAACGGTATCCGGCTCACCCTGTGTCGGTGTATCTTCCGCCGGCTGCTCCGTATTCTCCTCCGGTGTCTCAGTCTGCTCTGATTCTGTTGTTTCTTCCGGAGCCTGCTCTGTGCTCTCTGTCTCGGTATTCTGGCTGACGATCGTGCCTGCCCACTCAGTGATCGCATTCGGAATCGTCGTGGAGATCATCTCACTTAACTTATCATCCGAAGCAATGGCCGTGTCATATTTACCCTGTACTTCTTTCTGAAGTGTATTGACATCTTCGCTGTCCTCGTACTCACTGATCAGGTTCTGAATGCTTGTATCTAACGCATTTTCTTTAATCTTTAAATTGTACTGGCTGTAAAGGTTATCAATGTATACACTGCCATCTTCATTCGTGCGCACATAGAAGAAATCCAGTCCCGGCGCAACCGTATCTACATCTTTAAATTTCACTTCAACATAAACGGATACAAGATAAGAAGATGCATCAAGCCCCTGTTTTGTGTAGCATTTGATATTCTGGTATGCATCTACATACTGGCTGAATACGGAAATATAACTTTTTTCATTTTCAGACAGCGGGGTTGCGATTGTTGAAAGTGTATCCGTGTCTCCCGCTGCATATGCGGTATAGTACTGGTTGATCAGTGTATTTACATCTTCATGTGCATCCACCTCAAACTCCTGTTTTGCGTCATCTGATGCCTCTGAAGCTACCTCTGTTGCCGCAACATTCTGTCCATTCTGTGGCTGTTTCGGAGATCCGACCTTTACTAAAATAAGTACCATTGCAAGGAACAATACCCCTGCTGTAATATAACGCACATTCTGTTTTATAAATGTAAGAATCTTATTTGTTTCTTTATTGCCTGTCTCTTTATTTTCTGTATCTTTTTTTAATTTATCATCAACATTTGAAGAAGCCATCGTATTTTCCATCCCTTTCCTTTTGTTGTATAAAACGCCATAAAATATGTAACAGGCGTAACATATAACATGCCGCCTGCTATCTGACTGTCAAAATGCACCCGGCGGGAATCGAACCCGCATTGCCGGAGTCGGAGTCCGGTGTTCTATCCATTAGACTACGGTTGCCTGCTCTTACTATTATAAGGGATCTGCAGCATAAAAAAAATGTTACTTTTTTACGCACGTTTTATCATAGCAGACCATAAAATAATTGTCAACAAAAAATGCCGGTGCAGGTTACGGCATTCTTCCTCATGCGTGTATTTTCCTGCTTTCCGGCATTTCTTAAAATTTAATGAAGATATTTTAACATGCGATCCATCAGATCTTTTTTCTCACTTTCAGATTCTTTTCCCATCATGACTGCCACCCACACTGCGGTCTTTGATATTTTCCCTTCGCCCAGAAAACGGATATCCTCTTCGCTCTCGCTGTTTTCGCGGTACCGGCTCACAACCCGGTTTAATTTCGAAAATATCTCCATCAGTCTGCCAAAATCATTTTCTCTTTCTAAAATCATGGTTTCGCCATGATTTCTTTCTTCCCCCGCGGTTGCAATGATCTGCATGCACAGATGCAATTCACCCGTGATATCAGATGCCTCCATTAATACATCCGGTCTTTTTTCTCTTGTCTCCAAAAAAATTTTCTTTGCCAGATCAACATCGCGGTTTCTGAAACATTCGGCAAGACACCTTTTTAATTCACCGGTCTCTGCCTTTTCTCCAAGCATTCCCACTTTGCACTCATATACACGCAGCTTTTTTACTGTAACCCACACAAGCAGGAGAAATTCGGAAATAAATCCAAATACTCTTTTATGGTAGGCATCTTCCCCCGTTTCTAATTCGATCCGCTCTGCCACCTCAAAGAAAATGGAAAACAGCCAGGATGCATATTCATCAAATAATATTTTTGAAGTGACAAGGATATTTCCAAAATAAGTCTGTCTGCCATTTACAAGCTGTTCAAATGCATCCGCATATTCCGGATATTTCTCTGTAATGACCTTTCCTGTCATCTCCAGTGCCCGTATATTGTGGTTTGCCAAAAATCCGTCGTAATAAGAATTGTTTAACAGGACTTTTTTGGTCGTGACCAGATCGTATTTTCTTAACAGTTCCCGGTATTCCTTCTCCGTATAGATCTGTTCTTTTTCGTTGATCAGATACCGTCTGTAATGGCAGGTGCCGACATAATCGGCATCATGGCAGTTTTTCCAGATCCAGTAAAACCCGGTCAGCTCACTGTAATAACAGTTCAGCGCTGAGATCTGTTCTCCCGTATCATCCCCCAAATATCCCAGATTCTCCCCGCATGCCCTTCCGACATGAAGCGGTACATAAAGTGGATCCGGCAGGGGTGTAAATTTTTTGTGTGTCATGGTATATATGCGCATGGACATGATGTGTCCTCCTTTGTATTCCTGTTGATACAATTTTTTTTACATCATCTGCTAATAAACTATACCACAACTATCCTGTTTTTTTAACCGATCCCGTGTTCTTTTTTTATCATTTCTTTCATCCCGGTTAAAATATCCGCTGATCTTTTCAACTGCATTTTTTCTTCCTCGTCCAGTGAGATCGGTATCACGTTCTCCACACCGTCCTTTCCGACAATGGCAGGCATGCTGATCACAATATCTTTCATTCCGTAAATGCCATGCATCATGGAAGATACCGGAAGGATCGACTGTTCATTTCGGATGATACATTCACAGATCCGCTTTACCGCCATCGCAATCCCATAATAGGTCGCATGCTTGCGTTCAATGATCTCGTAAGCGCTGTTTCTTACTTTTTCATAGATACGGTTTTCGGATTCCTCATGCATAAAATGACCACGCATTTCGCAAAAATCACTCAGACGGACACCGGAAATATTCGCATTGGACCATGCGGCAAGTTCACTGTCTCCGTGTTCCCCGATGATAAACGCATGCACACTGCGGTTATCTACCCCTAAATGCTCCCCGATCAGATATTTTAACCGGGCGGTATCAAGCACTGTCCCGGAACCGATCACGCGGTGTTCAGGGAAACCGGAAAGTTTCAGTGCCGTGTAGGTAAGGATATCGACCGGATTGGATACGATAAGAAGGATTCCCTCACAGCCGCGCTTTGCGATCTCCGGGATGATCTGTTTGTATATCTCCACATTTTTGTGGATCAGATCAAGCCGCGTCTCATCCGGCTTCTGGTTTGCACCCGCCGTGATGATAATAATTCCGGCATCTACAATGTCATCATAGTCCCCGTCATATATTTTTACCGGTCTTGCAAATGGAAGTCCGTGGCTTAGATCCATCGCTTCCCCCTCCGCCTTCGCGTGATCTGCATCAATCATGACCATCTCCGAAAAAATACCGCTCTGCATCAGCGCAAATGCCGATGATGCGCCCACGAATCCGCAGCCGATCATTGCCGCTTTTCTGATATTCATTTTGTCCATATGATTTTCCTGCTTTCTGCCGCATGAATGTGGCTTTTTCTCATAGTGTTTCCTGTTTGCCGGAAAATTTATGCAGCTATTTTTCTTTTATGTATCCGGAACGAAAATGAATTCCATACCCGGCAAAATCTGCACGAAAAAAGGATGCCGCCAAACGACGACATCCCATATCCTCTTACGCAACAACATCCTCAAACTGTGAATTATAAAGATTTGCATAAAATCCATTTTTTTCAAGCAGTTCTTCGTGATTTCCCTGCTCCACGATATCCCCGTCCTTCATGACAAGGATCAGATCCGCATTGCGGATCGTTGAGAGTCTGTGTGCAATGACAAAACTGGTTCTGCCACGCATCAGATTATCCATCGCTTTCTGGATTGTGACCTCGGTTCTCGTATCAACCGAAGATGTTGCCTCATCGAGGATCAAAATCTTATTGTCCGCAAGGATTGCCCTTGCGATCGTAAGGAGCTGCTTCTGTCCCTGTGAAACATTGCTTGCATCCTCATTTAATTCCATCTGGTAACCACCCGGAAGTGTCTTAATGAAGTGGTCAGCATGTGCCGCTTTCGCCGCTGCAATGACCTCTTCATCTGTAGCTTCTAAACGTCCGTAACGGATATTTTCCATGATCGTTCCCTTAAACAGCCAGGTATCCTGCAATACCATTCCAAACGCATCTCTTAATTCCCTGCGGTTAAAATCCCTGACATCATGACCGTCTAATTTGATGGAACCGCTGTTTACATCATAAAAACGCATCAGAAGCTTTACCATCGTAGTCTTTCCTGCGCCGGTCGGCCCAACGATTGCAATCTTCTGCCCCGGTTTGACATGTGCACTGAAATCTTTGATGATCGTCTGATCCGGGTTGTAACCAAACTGTACATGATCAAAATCGACGGTTCCGGTTACGGCACTCACATCTGCCGGATGTTCTACGGTCTGATCTTCCTCTTCCTCATTTAAAAACTCAAACACACGCTCAGATGCTGCCGCCATCGACTGTACCTGATTGATGACCTGTGCAATCTGCTGGATCGGCTGTGTGAAGTTTTTTACATACTGGATAAATGCCTGGATATCACCGATCGTGATCGTTCCACGGATTGCAAGCAGTCCACCGGATAAAGCCACTGCTGCGTAACCGAGGTTTCCGACAAACATCATGATCGGCTGCATCATACCTGACAAAAACTGTGATTTCCATGCGGACTGATATAAAATCTCATTGGTGCGGTTAAATTCCTCAATCGTGTCTTTCTCACGGTTGAATGCCTTGATGACTAAATGCCCGCCATAAACCTCCTCGACCTGTCCATTGATATGACCTAAATATTCCTGCTGGTCTTTGAAGTATTTCTGGGATTTTTTGACCACAAATGAGATCAGTGCCATGGAGATCGGCAGGATCACGATTGCAATCAGCGTCATTAACGGGGAGATACTTAACATCATGATCAGCACCCCGACTAAGGTTGCAACCGACGTGATGATCGTTGTGATACTCTGGTTTAATCCCTGTCCTAAGGTATCGACATCATTGGTGATTCTCGATAAAACTTCTCCGTAAGTACGGCTCTCAAAATACTTCATCGGCATGCGGTTGATTTTCCTGGAGATTTCTTTACGCATGCGGTAGCAGATCTTCTGCGTTACACCGGTCATAATCCAGCCCTGGATAAAGTTAAATGCCGCACTGCACACATAAAGCCCTAACACAAATAAAAGGATCTGTCCGATATAGGTAAAATCGATGCTTCCCGTGCCCTGGATCTTTGCCATCAGTCCTTCGGAGAGCGCTGTGGTTGCCTTTCCTAAAGTCTTAGGCCCGATTACATTAAATACCGTGGAAGCCGCCGCAAAAATCATGACTACAATAATTGCAGCTTTAAAATTTCCAATGTAAGATAACAGTTTTCCCAGAGAACTCTTTAAATCCTTCGGTTTTTCTCCCGGCTGCATGCCGCGCCCCATCGGTCCTCTGCCACGGTGCTGCATTCTAACTTTTTCTCTTTCATTACTCATTGACAGACACCTCACTTTCCTCTATGCCAAGTTCTTTTGCCGAAAGCTGTGAACGGGCGATCTGCTGGTATGTCTCACAGTTTTTCAGCAATTCTTCATGCGTACCTTTTCCGACGATCTTTCCATCATCAAGCACAAGGATCTGTTCTGCGTGTAAAATTGTACTAATTCTCTGCGCTACAATGATGACTGTGCTGTCTTTTACTTTCGATGCCAGTGCTTTTCGAAGTGCCGCATCCGTCTTTAAGTCAAGTGCAGAGAAACTGTCATCAAACACATAGATTTTCGGCTGTTTTGCAATCGCACGTGCAATGGCAAGACGCTGCTTTTGTCCACCGGAAACGTTGCTTCCACCCTGTGCGATATCACTGTCGTATTTCTCCTGTTTCTCCTCAATAAAATCGGCTGCCTGTGCGATCGCTGCTGCCTCTTTGATCTCCTCATCCGAAGCATCACGTTTTCCAAAACGCAGGTTTGACGCAATCGTACCGGAAAACAGTACACCTTTCTGCGGCACAAAACCGATTTCTTCCCTCAAATCTTCCATACGGATATTCCGGATATCCTGACCGTCTAAGGTAACACTTCCGCCTGTGACATCATAAAGTCTTGGAATCAGGTTGACCAGCGTGGATTTTCCACATCCGGTACTTCCGATGATTGCCGTTGTCTTACCCGGCTCCGCTGTAAAATCAATATCCTCCAACACATCTGCCTCCGCTCCCGGATAGCGGAAGCTGACATGTGAAAAACGGATCACACCTTTGTGTTCTCTTAATTCTTCCGGATTTTTTGCATCTTCTATGGAAGACTCTGTGCGGATAACCTCATCGATACGTTCTGCTGCCACTGCTGCACGCGGAAGCATGATCGACATTGCTGTCAGCATTAAAAATGCCATAACGATCATCATCGCATAGGTGATGAATGCAGTCATGGAACCGACCTGCATGGAACCGGCATCGATTTTGTGCGCGCCTACCCATACGATACCTACGGTCAGAAGATTCATAATCAGCATCATACCCGGCATCATAAATGTCATGACACGGTTTGTAAACAGCATGGTCTTTGTCAGATCTTTATTTGCAGCATCAAAACGTTTTTCTTCCTCTGTTTCCCTGCCGAATGCACGAATGACGGAAAGTCCTGTTAAGATCTCTCTGGATACCAGATTGATCTTATCGACCAGTTTCTGCATCAGCTTAAAACGAGGCATTGTAACAGACATCAATACCATGACATAGCCAAGGATCACAAGGATTGCCAGAATAATGATCCATCCCATTCCTGCTCCTGTCTGGATGATTTTTAATACACCTCCGATGCCAAGAATCGGCGCATAGGCAACCATACGGATCATCACTGCAGATACCATCTGAATCTGCTGGATATCATTCGTACTTCTGGTAATTAAAGATGCAGTGGAAAAATGATCCATCTCCGCGTTAGAAAAACGAACCACCTGTCCAAATATCTTTCCTCGCAGGTCACGTCCGATTCCGGCACCAATGCGCGCGCCAAAGAATCCGACCAGAACCGTTGCCACACCCATAAGAAGTGCCATCGCAACCATTCTGCCACCGGCTGACCAGAGATAGGATGTCTGTACCTTATCAATATCCACTCCTGCCGCTGTATCACAGCTTACCGCATATGCAATTCCCATCGATTTTACCAGAGAACTTCCCATGGTATCAATCGTATCAGAAACGGTAGCGCGCATGGATAGGATCTGTTCCTCTGTCATAGCCCCTGATGCTTTCATAGCTGCAAAGACTGTGCGCATATCCACACAATTTGTTACCATAGTATTTCCGTCGTCATCCTCGACCTCTTTCTCAAAAGATGTAAGCGGCACTCCCATGGACTCCCCGATCTGCTCGATACTCATGTTATCAAGCATCGCCTGATCCATTCCGGTCTGTTTTGCCACACTCTCTTTAAATGTCTGCTCATCCACCGATGACATCTGATAGTTCATCAGAAGAGGAAGAAGCAGCGTATCATCCAGTTCATCTAACTGTTTTTTATCTGTAACGGTCAGACGGTAAACATCTCCGTCCTTTTCGTAACTGTTTTCCCAGCTTTCCTTCTCCTCATCGGTCATAAAAAGCTGTGCCAGTGTAAACTCGTCCTCCGTTACTGCCTCCGGCAGCACATGCTCCACACCTTTGTTCTGGATTCCGACATCAATAATATCCGATGTGTATGCCGGAAGAGACAGATCACACCACGCCTGTACAACTAACAGTGCAACAACAATGATCAGTCCCTTCCAGTACGGGAGCATATTTTTAAATATTTTGCTCATGTCCTATTCTCCTTTTTGTCTCATTTTTCGGTCTTCGATTTCTTCCCTCGACGCCTCGTAAAGCTCATTCAGGCAATCGATCAGCTGTTCCATGTCATCCCGGTCTATTTTTGAGATGACTGCATGCGCAAAGCTGCTCATGATCTGCTCGCACTCTTCCTGCTTCTGTTCCCCGGATGCCGTCAGCTTCACATAAGTATTGCGCCTGTCTGCTTTGTTGACGTCGCGCTCAATGTATCCTTTATCTTCCAACGTCTTTAAGGTGCGTGAAACTGCAGGTCCCTTCGCTTTCAGCTTTGCGGTCAATTCGGAAACCGTCAGTTCTTCCTTTTCCCCACTGCAGTGCTTGATCGCCGCCATCGTCATGCCCTCAAGTTTCGTGATATCCGGCACCAGATCACCCATATGCAGTTTGTGAAACTGATACAGCGCAAAAAAAAATCTTGTAAATAAATCATCCATTCCTGTTTTTCTCACCTCATTATTTAACATTGTTATATATTTTCTTTGTTATTTATTTACAGTGGCATATATTAACACAGGGAAGATACCACGTCAAGTATCTTCCCTGCACTTTATCCATTCTTTATATTTTCTTTATTTTTTATTCACATCCCTCATGCAGCATAGCGAGCGTTTGCTGCATTTCTTCCAGTTGAAACTGTCCCGGTGCACTTTTCTTTCCATGCGACGCAAATGTCACACAGGAACCAAAAGTTTCTCCGCTCACTCTGCTGACTGCCCCCAGTTTTCCCATGGACACGGTAATGATCGGTGTTTCCTGATTTTCACTGTGAAATTCAGAAGTAACGGCAAGCAGCCGCAATACATCTTCCGTTGTTTTTGGAGTCACAACAAGTTTGACAATATCCGCACCTCCTTCACACATATGGTCAAGCAGCATCCGCATTACATCTATCTGCGGTGTTCCTTCCAGATCATGATGTGATGCCACAACTTTCTTCCCCTTTTTTTGAATTTCCCGGATCCGCTTTGCCGCATGTTCCTCCTCAAAAAATTCCAGATCGATCAGATCCACACATTCTGACTCTGCCGCAAGATCGTGCAGATCATTTAATGTTTCCCGGTCAACCGACACCACTCCACCCTGTTTTGCAGTACGAAATGTATACAAAAACAGTTTTTTCTTTAATAAAGGCGCTATCTGCTGCAATATTTCCCGCACTTCATTGTAGTCGGTGTAATGTTCAAATGCATCCAGCCTCCATTCGATCATGTCTGCATCCGATTTCACGAGATATTCCACTTCTTTTATAACTTCTTCTTTCGTTTTTTCGAGAACCGGAACGCATATGAGCGGACGTCCCGTTCCGACCTCTGTTCCTTTTATTTTCATGCCAGACACCTCCCTGCCATCTCACAATCATCTTCTTTTTTCATTATAACCAACCCCCTCCTGTTATGCAAATATTTGACATCTTCTGCAATATCATTTAATATAATTTTTGATTTTAGCGCTTAGAATGGAGTTTTTAGTGTGAAAAATAAGTTTGATAGCTTATTTTTCGCAATAAGTTGCTCAGAAATGAGGATTATTATGAGTTTTACATTTTTAAACCAGCTTCCTTCTCCGGCAGAGATCAAACGTGATTTTCCGCTGTCAGAAGAATTAAAACAGTTAAAAAAAGAACGGGATGCTATGATCTCCGACGTTATCACCGGAAAAGATGACCGTTTTCTCGTTATCATCGGACCTTGTTCCGCAGACCGGGAGGACGCTGTCTGTGATTATGTCAGCCGCCTCACAAAAATCCAGGAGGATGTTGCCGACCGTCTGATCATCATTCCGCGTGTTTATACAAATAAGCCGCGTACTACCGGCGAGGGCTATAAGGGTATCGCCTCCCAGCCGGATCCGGAAAAAGCGCCTGACATGATCGAAGGTCTGATTGCCATGCGTAAAATGCACATCCGTGCGATTAAAGAGAGCGGTTTAACCTGTGCAGATGAGATGCTCTACCCGGAAAACTGGGGATATGTCGAAGATCTTCTCTCCTACGTTGCCATCGGTGCACGTTCTGTCGAGGATCAGCAGCACCGTCTGACGGTCAGTGGTTTTGATGTCGCATCCGGTATGAAAAACCCGACCAGCGGCGACTTTTCTGTTATGCTCAACTCCGTATATGCGGCACAGCACCCACATCATTTCGTATACCGTGGTTACGAAGTGGAGACAAGCGGCAACCCGCTGACACATGTTGTTCTGCGCGGCGCAGTCAGCAAACACGGTAACTCCACACAGAATTACCACTACGAAGATCTGATCCGTCTGTGTGACATGTACGAAAAAATGGATCTTGTCAATCCGGCAGCCGTTGTGGACGTAAACCATTCCAACTCCGGCAAAAAATATAAAGAACAGATCCGTATCGTAAAGGAAGTCATGCACAACCGTCAGGTTTCTTCTGAAATTCAGAAGATGGTAAAAGGTGTTATGATCGAGAGTTATATCGAGGAAGGCTCCCAGAAGATCGGCGAACACATCTACGGTAAATCCATCACGGATCCTTGCCTTGGCTGGGAAGATTCCAAAAATCTGATTTATACGATTGCAGATATGTGCCGTTAAGATTTTTTACCTGTACCGGCAGCTTCTTGAAATCTCATAATGAAAAAAGGAACTCCATTTCTGTGAGTTCCTTTTTTATTATTCATGACAATAGAGTGTTTGCAGAACATGCATTCTATTGTTTCTACTACTATCCTCTCGGATGTGCTTTCAGATACACTTCCCGGATTCTTCCCTGCCCCATCTGCGAATAAATCTGTGTCGTAGAAATATCAGAATGTCCTAACATCTCCTGCACCGACTTTAAATCTGCTCCATTGCTGATCAGATGTGCCGCAAACGAATGGCGCAGCGTATGCGGTGTGATCTCCGATTCGATCCCCGCCTTCTTCCCATAAAACTTGATCAGTTTCCAGAAACCCTGACGGCTCATTGCACCACCGGTACAATTCGTAAACAGCCACGGACAGTCCGCCTGGCTGATCAGATGATCTCTTCCATCCTGCATATATCTTGTCAGTGCCTCCCTTGCGACATTCCCAAATGGAATGATCCGTTCTTTATGGATATCCGTACAGATCACATACTCCATCTGAAGATTCAGATCCGAGACTTTTAACGATATCAGCTCCGACACACGGATCCCTGTCGCGTAAAGCAATTCAAGCATCGCCTTATCCCGCAGCTCTTTCGGTGTATTTCCGGACGGCTGCTCTAACAAAAACGTCACTTCTTCCGTGGTCAGGATACGCGGCATCGTTTTTTCAATCTTAGGTGCTTTCAAACGCCATGCCGGATCCGACTCGATTCTCCGCTCCTTTTCAAGAAAATGAAAAAAAGCTTTCATTGATGCAATGCTCCTTGAAACCGTCGCCGGTTTCCGTCCTTCACGTTCTAAAAACATAACATATGCATTCAGATTTGTCTCCGTAACGGCAGACACCCCGTATACATTCTGCGCTTCCAGATATTCATTCATCTTGCGGAGATCACGTTCATAGGAAACTTCCGTATTCTTTGATGTCTGTTTTTCATTGTGAATATATTCAATAAAATCCATAATGTCATGTGTCATGTTTTTTTCCTGACTTTCTTTTTATCCTGTGTATTTTTTCATTATAATGATAAGCAGACCGAAAAGCAATCTTTTCAAAAATTTTTTACGATCATCTTAAGGAGCGGAATATTGATATAAGCTTCTGCAAATACGCCGCCGATTACCAGTATTACTGCCACCCCATAAAATACAACAGATTCCACCGCCTGTTTTATGCGGATTTTCGGATTACATACCGGTGGCCGGTACTGTCTGCTGTTTTTGCCACAAAAGCGGCACCATAGTACCGCAGCCACATAAAAAAATGCCTGTGGAAGCAGACCGACAAACGCAACTGCAACACCACGGATTCCAAGATCCGCAATCGCCATTGCAAGAAAAAATCCAAATGTTCCTGTCAGAATACACAACCATACCGTCGATGCCACCGCATATCCGCACCCTTCCCCAAACAAAAAGAAAAAAAATGCAAACTTTCCCCGTTTCCAAAGCAGCTGCCAGAACAGTCTTTCCGGTAAAATGCTGCTATATGCGAACTGTTCTAAAATCCATATATTTAATATCCGGCAAAGATCCCCTGTCTTATACTTTAACAGGTTTGCAAGAAAAACACCCACAAAAAATACAGGCAGAAACAGGCATCCTTCTTTTTTCACACACGCCCCACATACACTTTTCTTCAGTTTATGCGTTTTTCTCCTGATTCAGAAGATTTTTATATGCCAAAAGTGCAGAAACTGTTTTGGCATCCTGTAATTTTCCATCGTAGATCATCTGACAGAGTTCATCGATGTCATGTGCCTCGACATCAAGGAACTCTCCCTCATCTAAATGCTGATGTCCCGGTTTTAAATTACGCGCTAAATACACATCAATGAACTCGTCACAAAATGCAACTGTTGTTTTAAGTGACAAAAGACGCGTAAGATCATCACTGCGGTATCCCGTTTCCTCCTCTAACTCCCGTGCAGCACACACCTTTGTGTCTTCTGTAACACTGTCTCTTGATCCCGCCGGTATCTCAAGTGTCATACGGTCGATTGCATTCCGGTACTGACGCACCATCAGAATCTTTCCGTCTCCGCGTACCGGAACAACGGCTGCCGCCCCTTTTCTGTGTGAAATAAAATCCCATTCTTCGAGTTTTCCGTCCGGCAGCTGCATCGTATCTGTATAAATATCCAGAATGGCTCCATTTTTTACCAGTTCTCTTTTTACTCTCTTAACCTGTTGGTCCATACAATATTCCTCCGCTTCAATATATTCCAAGTCTGTTATTTTTTTACAGTATCTGTTCTTATTGTACCACCCTCTGCCTTTATTTTCCATCTACTTTTATACAATTTGGACACGACGAAGGCGACTTGTTACTGTTCGCAGGCAAGTGAATGGCATAGCACCGGACACTGACACACCTTTCCATCAGCTCTTATCACGTGCGTATGAACAGATGTACTTGGCAAAGCAACGGCTAAAAGCCAAAAATAAACCGTCAGATAAATAAAGTGTTAAAACTTTCCTCATCTCTTTCCAAAAAAGATTAAGGAATACACAAAAATCTCCCTTTTATAAGTTTGACTGTTATACTGATAACATCAAATTTACGAAAGGGAGATTTTACTATGACAGTCATTGAGATTGTTTTTTCTGTCATCGGGATTGGCATTATCATCGGAGGGTTTGTTTACGCAATTTACGATTCTTACTGTCAGTCAAAAGATTATCGTACATCCAGAAAAAAATAAGCTGCACACCTCTGTGTGCAGCTTATTTTTATGCCATCATACGGATACCATTTCTGATATTCTGACCTTCCATCACTTTCATGTTTCTGCCAGTCTGATTTTCCAGCATCTGCATGCCACCTTTCTCAGCCTGACTCTCCAACATCCGGTATCCTACCCGCGGGATCGTTGTAATATACTCCGGTTCTAAAGGAGAACTTTCTATTTTTTTTCGGATATTCGTCATATTGACACGAAGAATCCTGCTGTTTTGCTCTGCATATGGTCCCCATATTTTTCCCAAAAGCATCTGATATGTTACAACCGTACCAGAATTTAACGCAAGACTTTCTATGATCCGGTATTCCACCGGCGAAAAATGAACCTCCGTTCCTCCAAGCAAAACCTGTCTTTTTGTAAAATCAACCTTAAGATTTCCTGCCTCGTAATATGTATGCGCACCTGCCGAAATTCTTCTGCGTAATGCGGAAAAAATCCGTGCCGCAAGTTCCTTCTCATGAAACGGTTTTACCATATAATCATCTGCTCCGGCATATAATGCCTCCACTTTATCAAGGTAGCTGCTCCGTTCCGACAGGATTATAATCGGGCAATCCGTCCACTCCCTGAACCACTGGATCAAGGTGATCCCTTCCATATCAGAAAATTTATTATCCATCAGAATCAGATCCGGACAGACACCGGTACTCATCTCCATTCCCTGTTTTCCACTTCCTGCAATATAAATCTTGTAATTTTCTTTTTCCATTGCCCTGCGGATCAGATAAGAAATGCTTGTATCCTCATCGATCAGTAATATTTTTGCTCTGTCACTTATTCTATTTTCTATCACGTTAATACGCCTCCTGTAATATCATCTTTTTATTCAATTACAGGAATACGTTTTGCCTTCTTACCATCAACAAGATGTATGTATTTTATATTCTGCCACAGTATGATCATATGGCTGCTAAATCTTTTTAGTGCCATATGCAGAATAACTGCCGGGATCATTAAAAGTACATATACTTCTACTAAAAACCGTAACATCTGAAAACGGCTCTGATTCTGTTCACCCAGCGCAGCTTCACTCTGTGTCGTTCGCGCCAGTGTAGCCGCCGGTGTTTCTTCCGGGAGACCGCATGCCTGACGTTCTGCTATTTCCGGTCCCGTCAACCGATCTGTGTGATATTCTTCTAGTTCACATTCCCCTGCCTGGTCTGCATTTTGTCCTTCTATTCCATACTTCAGGAGCCCGCCTGCGGTCAGCTCAAAACTCTGTGGTGTCTTTTCATACAAATGCAGTGTATCTGTCTGCGGTAAAAACTGAAAGAAAGATATTACGATAAATCCAATCAGGATAAACAGAAACCACTTATGCTGTTTTACTCTCTGCATTTGCCACACCACCTTTCTTTCACTCATTTTCAGATGTATTTTAACATATATTTTACATCCTGGCACTATTTTTTTTCAGAATTCCGTCTTTCTCTGATTCCATATATGCAAAAACTGCCGTACCTGTCATTTATGACACCGGTACGGCAGTCTCTTTATTTTTCATACAATAGATCGCACGCTCTGCGAGCAACCCCATTGTCACGAATTACTTCGCGTAATCTGTATCATTATGTTTGAAAGCATTGATTTTACTATGGTTTAACCTACTTATTTTTATATTTTTTTAATTTTGCACCAATTTTGCACCAGTTATTTTGTTATATTGCAACGTTCATTTTTTTTATTTCTTCTGACATATGATCATCTGTGACATGTACATATAAATCCATTGTAACTTGAATAGATGAATGCCCGAGTATCTTTTGTAATGTTTTTGGTTGTACTCCTTTTTCTATACATCTTGTAGCAAAAGTATGCCTTAATGAATGCATATAACAATGTTCAAATATTTCATATTCACCTCCAAGAGCATCTGCCTCTCTATCCTTATTGATATTTTTTACAATACGAATCATTGTAATTCTAAATGTAGATGCACCAACCGGATTGCCATTTATTGTAGAAAACACTAAATCATTCCATTCGTTATGCCATTCAGAACTTTGATGTTTTAATTTATATTGAAGTTTTTGCTGATCTAGTAGTATATTTTTAGCTTCATCTGTTAGTGGAACTTTTCTTTTACTACTTTTTGATTTGGGAATTCCATAATAAAAACCACCTTTTTTGCTATCTTGTAATAATGTTCTCTTTACATATAAAAAACCAGAATCCAAATCAATGTCCGACCATTGCAATCCACCAATTTCCCCACATCGCAATCCCGTCTCAAGAACAAGCGAAAAAGCATTATAATATATAGATTTTTTTGCATATTTAATAAAATCTCTTTGCTCATCTCTTGTAAGGACTCTTCGGTTATTTTCATCATCATCCACGTTTCGTTTTTTTAGTTTTAAATTGTCAGCAGGATTTCGAATAATGTAACCGTTTTCAACAGCTCCTTTAAATAAAGCGTGAAGCGTTATCATCGTTAATTCCATTGTCCCATAAGAATATTTTCCGTCATCAAACATTTTGTTTAATATTTGCTGACAATTTATATTCTTTACATCTACCAAAGGTATATTACCTATATATTCTTTAATATTATTCTTGTAACGATTGGAATAATTTTTTTTAGTATTATTTGCAACAATCCCTTCTTTATAATTATTCAACCAAAAATCAAACCACTCATCAACAGTCATGTTACAATTGTTTAGCAGGCTATCTTTGTATTTGGCTTCTGTTAGCCAATTACGAGCCTCTGTAATTTTATCAAAGTTTTTTTCTTTACGTTTGCCATTTACAGACGTAAATCTTGCTTGATATCTACCATCTTTTCTTTGATTTAAACCCATTCCAAGCTCTTTACCTTTTAAATCTTTACCCATTTGTTACTCCTTTCTATGGGAAAAGACCAAACCTATATGAACAATATATCACAAAGTCTGGTCTTTTACAAATTTTTATATGTACGATTTATTTTCTAAATACTTTTCAAATTGCTCACGTTTAAATAGAATTGTTTTGCCGTTATGCAACGTGTAAATATTTCCTTCTTCTTTTGCAAGCTCATATAATTTATCTCTTCCTATGTTAAAATAAGCACTTGCTTCATTGATAGTTAAATTGAATTTTTCTTCGGGTGAAAGTTTAATCATATTACGCCTTTCCAGTAGAACCAAACGATCCTCTATTAACATCATTTAAATGTTCAATCTCTTCAAACTCAATCTGAGGCTGAATCTTATTAATACGAAACTGACAAATGCGGTCATTCTTGTTTATAATAGTATCTTCCATAGCAATTACTGGATAAAGCCACTGATCATCATCCCCACTATATGAGTTGTCAATTACCGCAAAAGAATTTGTCTGTAAGATTTTAAAGTTTTTATATGTACTGCTACGTGGTACAATATTGGCTTCATATCCGTTTGGTAACTTCATTCCAACCCCCAGCGGAATCAAATGAAACTCACCTTTCTTCAGATGAATTGTTTCGGCACTTCTGAGATCAATCCAGTCACCTTTGCTGATTTTCTCAATTCTATCAATTTCGTTATCAAAATATTTAATCTTAATTGTTTCCATTTTCTTTATTCTCCATATCTTTTAATTCTTTTTTCAAATCTTGAATATAATTGATCGTATCACCTAATATTGGATATAAAATTAGTATTACAATAAATGCACCAATCATGATTCCAAGAAAAAATAATAAAAATCTCATAACTTTATTTTTCTTTGATCTAGCCGATATAAGCATCGAACCCATCATCATAATCTCTCGTTGTGACGGTTACCATTCTGCTTTGGACGAATACTGCTTCTACAGTACATTCGACAAGAACTTTATCACCTTTCTTTAATTTGTATAAATCTTCCATTTCCATATTTGTATTATCTCCTTTAATCACAATATAAAATTACTTTGTTCTGAGCAAGAGATTGCTTTACATCAATAACCCTTTGGTTCTTTGAACCTCTGAATTTTAATGATAGATCTTTCTGCTCATCTATATATTCTCCGTCAACGAGTACATCTACATTAGAAATTATTTCTTTTCTCTTTTTATGAATTTCTATAATGCGTTCAAAATCTTTATCTGGAAATGTTGGTTGACAAATTTTTGACATTAATGAATTCCACTCAAATCCTGTATAAAGCCAGATAGTTTTATCAGGATATGAATTACGGATTTGTTTAACTAATTTGAGGACTTCATCAAGGTTCTGATCCGCTAAACATTCTCCACCAAGAAATGATACTCGTTTAATATATGGTCTATCAATTAATTTCATAAATTTATCTTTTATTTCTTCTGTCCATTCTTTTCCACCATTAAAATCCCATGTATCAGAATTAAAACAGTTTTTACAGTGAAATGGACAACCTTGGACGAAGAGGGAGACTCCAACTCCCTCTCCATTAGAAATATCCATAGATCTAATCTGTGCGTATCTCATTATAAATCCTCCGCAATATCTGTCATATGGACATATCTCTCCTTAATTTCCTGAGTACGTCCTTTTCCCCAGTAATTAGTTCCAATATATCCGCAAGTCCTTCTTGCTACATTCATCTTGTCTTTATCTCTATTGTGGCAATTTGGGCATTCCCAAATAAGTTCGCCACCTTCATCAATAATTTTGATTTCACCGTCGTAACCACAAACCTGACAGTAATCAGACTTTGTATTTTCTTCTGCATACATGATATGGTCGTAGATGAATTTATTCATTTCCAAAATAGCATCTACATTATTTACCAATCCATCTGTCTCAACATAAGATATTGCACCCCCAAGTGATAACGCCTGAAATTCTGATTCTTTAGCGAGTTTATCAAATGCATTAATTGGTTCTTTTACAAATGTATGATAACTGTTTGTGATATAATTTCTATCTGTAATACCTTTAATAATTCCAAAGCGTTTCTGTAGACACTTCGCAAATTTATACGTTGTGTTTTCGATTGGAGATCCGTAAATTGAAAATCCAATATAATGCTCTTTATTCCACTGGTCACATTTATCATTCATAAACTGCATTACTTTAATGCCAAAATCATGACCTTCCTGTGAATCAATATGTGATTTACCAGTCATATATTTTACACATTCATATAATCCTGCATATCCAAGAGAAATACTTGCGTATCCATTATGAAGTAACTTATCAATCTTTTCACCTTTTTTAAGTCTTGCAAATGCTCCATACTGCCATAATAAAGGTGCGACATCAGATAATGTTCCTTCTAATCGTTTATGTCTGCAAAGTAATGCTTTATGACATAATTCTGTTCTCTGTTCCATTAAATCCCAAAACTTTTCATAATCGCCTTCAGATGATAATGCTACATCTACAAGGTTTAATGTGACAACGCCTTGGTTTAGTCTTCCATAAAATTTATAATTACCATTTTCGTCTTTATAAGGTGAAAGGAAACTACGGCAGCCCATGCACGGGAAACAGTTGCCTTCTTTATATTTCTTCATAATCTTCTCTGAAATATAATCAGGGTTCATTCTCTTTGCAGTACACTTAGCTGCAAGTTTTGTTAAATACCAATAAGGGGAATTTTCATGAATATTATCTTCTTCTAAGACATAGAGAAGCTTTGGAAATGCCTGTGTGACATATACGCCAACTTCATTTTTAAGACCAAGTAATCTCTGATTAAGAAACTCTTCAATAATCATTGCAAGCTCTTTCTTATACTCTGTAGTCTCTCCAAGATACATAAATACACTCAAAAAAGGAGACTGTCCATTTGAGTTAGACATAGAATTGCACTGATAGTTAAAAGTCTGAACACCATCTGCTACTTCTTTTTTGGTATCATATTCTGCATATCTCTTACAATCTTCATCAGAAAATCCCCATGACTTATATTTCTCATAGTATTTGTTGTAACTATCTCTTACAAATGGTGCTAAATGTGTAAGAGTAATTGTAGCTCCTCCATACTGAAGTGACGTAACACCAAGAATAATCTGAGTGGCGATTGTACAAGCAGTAATAAATCTATGTGGTTTTTCAATCATTACCTTGTTAATACAAGTACCATTCTGTAACATATCTTCGAGATTAATAAGTGAGCAGTTACTCATCGCATTCATGCCAAAATAATCAATATCATGGAAATGAATAATTCCTTCATCGTGTGCTTGTACAACTTCTGGTGGAAGTAAAAATCTACGAGAAATATCTTTGCTAACAATTCCTGCCATATAATCACGCTGAGTATTTAATACTTTTGAGTTTTTATTGGAGTTCTCAGTATTCCAATATTCGCTTTCACCATCTAACAGTTCATCAATCTCGGAATCTGTTGTATTCTCGTTTTCTCTCTGAAACTCACGAATACTTCTATATCCTTCATAGGCTTTTGCAGTAAGTCTCTGCTTTTTTGTAATCAATTTATCATAAACCATTGATTCAATATCAGAGATACTTACTTCTTCTTTATCCTTACACTCATTTTCGATTTCATCTGCAATGTCTTCAGCAATTTTTGGTTTTACAATGCCTGAACCATTTTTCATAGCTTTAAGAATTGCAGTTGAGATTTTTGATTTGTCAAAATTAACTTCTGAACAGTCTCTCTTAATTACTTTTGTCAATATGTATATCCTCCTATCTAAATTACTGTTATGATTGCATAACCAAGTACACATGTCGCAATCGCTGCTACAGCTTTCCAATCAATCTCAAATTCTATACAATCTATAATATTGAATTTCATTTTATCTCCTTTCTCAATTCCATAAGAAATCAACCTTTCTTTGTATTTTTAGCATAAGATAGATCAAGTTATAACCATTATTCTTGATTTATTTTAGTTTTATTTTGATATATTTTTATGTATTCATCGAACCCGCTGTTCTCATTACAAAAATATTCAAAATTTGTCCAACTCTGTAACTTATCAGGTTTGGCTCTACTTCGATAACAACTACCTCTCATTGGGCAATTTTCGCTACTACACATTGTAATATCTGGCATATGATTTCCTCACATATTTTTAATTTTTACCTTTAATTTTTCAAATTCTTTATAATCATCAGATTCATATTTAGTATAATCTTTTACAATCATGTGTGTTTGTTCATTACAGATTAATCTAATAAGTAATTCTCTTTCACGGTTCGAGAAAAAATGCATTTCAAAATTTAATGTTTTGCAATTATTCATAATTTACCTCACAATATTTCCACCTAATTTATCTTCATTACACACTAAAGTTTTATGCAAAACACCATCATCAATATTGGCGTGTGTTTTTACTGATTTAGTATGACTAATACTATATTCTCTGTCTCCAACTGTTACAGTTAGAAATTCATCTTGTTTTGATAACAATTCTCTTGCTAACTGATGTGTTGTTGTAATTCCACTAAAATTAATTTCATTCACCTTCTTCCTATCTCATGTAAAAATCCTTTATGTATTCGCACATATCCATTGCGCATGATTCAACTCTTGTAAAACAACATTTTAACCATGAATGGATTAAGTTATAATCCCCTCGTTCATCATAAGCAATCACAGGAATATTATTTTTCCACGCTTCATATACTTCAATCACTGATCCAATACTTGTATTTAATCCATTTGTATTTACAATAACAATGTCACTGCCACGAACTAAGTTTAGATCAAATTTCATAACCTCCTGTTCGTTTTGATGTCTTGGTTCTTCAAAATTGAAATAATCACATGGAGAAATAACATTAGTTTTATAATTTGCCATATCTGAATATTTGTCCAATTCTGTTGCTACAAATTTTCTCCATGTTGTTTGTTCTTCTATACTTAATCCTGCCATTTTACCAGCTAAATAAATTGTTAAGCCATTATTTTTCATTTGTACGCCTTTCTATAATGAAACAATACGCTATTTACCACGTCATCAATATTCTCATCAAAGTTGTTATAAATAATCCTGTTAGCAAGACTTTCTGCATCTTTAAAATCTGATATATCAGTTTTGATACGTCTTTCAGCCTCTTCCTTTTTATCTCCACGAGCAGCTAATCTTTTGTTGATAGTTGAAATATTTGAATATAAATAAATGACAGTTACATTATATCCTAATTTTTGAATATCTCTGATACCATCAGGTGTAAGAATAATCACAGAGTTTTCGTCTGCTTTTTCACAATCTTCTTTTGCTGATCCATAATACCAAGTACCTTCAGTAGTAATGTGTTTGTTCCATTCTGCAAAAAAACTACTTTCAACTTTCTGCAAAAAATCTTCTTCTGAAATATAATGATATGTAACATCAGGAATTTCATCTTTACGCATTGGTCTTGTAGTATAAGTTACGACACTATTAAATCCATGGTTTTTTACAAGCTTATCTCTCACCAATGTTTTCCCAGATGCAGTTCTTCCCATTAAAATAAGCATTATAAATTCCACCTTTCATCTAAAATCTGTACAATGTGTCCATCTTCAATGACAGCCGTTTTACTTTCCGTAAAATCTCCGTTTAAGAAGTCGCTAATTCTAATACTGTCTAAGTCAATAACCTGCGAATAATTCATGTTTATTCCTCCACGATTTTATATTTGCTGCAAATTTCGTTGAATCTTTTAATATAATCCTCATTATCGGTATTAATTACTACCGTTACAGGATGAATAGAAATCGTGACTAATCCAAGATAAGATTTTGCATCAACATCACACGGAATTTGTGATGAGATTTCCATTACAAAATTATTTAAGTCTGTAAGACTGTCTAAATTTAAAGTAAATTCTGTTTTCATTGTTTTATTCTCCTTCTTTATCTGATTTGTCGCTAATTTTGCATATTTCCAGTCACATACATCATCAGAATCTTCAGCACTCCAAGATGTTGCACCCTGTTCCCATGCATACACTAATCCATTTTCATATTTTGCAAAATATCTATGAATCCAAGTACATTTTTCAGTTACCTTAACCAAAATCGGTGTATCAACTGGAACTTTACTCCAATCAACCGGCGCTTCAATCGGTTCGACATATTCGCTATTCGCCCATTTTCTCGTCTTTATTTCACAATCTCTTATTGTGCCGCCATTAAAATTACACTCGTTGCACTGTGTTTTTCTGCAATTTTCCAGCTTTCCATTAACGACGGCAATGTTCCCTCCATTGCATGCGATTTCAATAATCTCTTTTGCATATTTTTCTCTATTCAGCATCAATTCTCCTTATCTATAAAAACTATGACCGACACTATCTTTAAATAAAAATTCTCTATTTTTATCAGCCCATGAATTACCATTAGTTGAATCAAAATATAATGCCCCATTCGTTGTATCTCCAAACTGAAATGCATATTCACAAGCCAATATTGTTGTTTCTGTTACAGTTACATTTTTATAAGCACCACTTGTATAACTTGAGAATTGTGGATATTGTGTAATAACATCATGCATTGACTCTGGGAAATCGTCATGTTCCATTCTGTTTAGAATCACACTTGCAACATTTACCTTTTCATCAAAATATGTATCTCCACGCACTTCAGTTTCTACTATTCTGAATAACAATTCTAACTCATATGAATTAAAATAATCATAAATAGACTCATCAGGATCAACCCATACAGAGTATTCTTGTTCAATTTCTTTATAATTCTTAAACCATTCTTTTGTATCAGAAGTATCTAAAGCATTTATTTTTGTTACAGCTTCTTGAATTTTATCTAGTTGTCGTTTTGATATAACATCGACTTGTGCTTTAGAAATAGATTCTTCTATAACAAAAGTCATATCTTCTGTTACACCTGCTACTAAGTTGTCTTTTAAAATGCTGCTATCCTGTCCCCAAACGGGGACGACAGGAAAAGATACAGCAAATAAACATGCTAAAATTGCTAACCGTTTCTTCATTGTTTCTCCTTGTTCTGTTGTATAATGGATTTTGGTTTGATTTATTACATAGATATATTCTCTGTTTGAAAACAAAGATTAATGAATCATTTCTAAGAATTGATCTTCTGAGATAATGGGAACGTTCAAAGATTTTGCTTTTTGATTCTTAGATGATGTTGAGTTGATATCGTTATTAATAAGATAAGATGTTTTAGAACTTACAGATCCTACTACTGTACCGCCATGAGTAACTATATCGGCTTTCAATTCGTCACGATTTTTATAATGATTGACAGAACCTGTTACAACAAATGTTTTACCATTTAATGTTTTTGGAATTTCCTCTAATACTACATTAGGTGTTTCAAAAGTAAACTCTTTTGATAATTCATATACCCACAACGAATTCTCATACCACCATTTCGTCATTGAGTTCATCATCGTAATACCAAAACCATTAATGGTTAATAATTTTTCTGGTGAAGATTTCATCAAACCAATAAAATTATTAAAATTCTCTTCACATAATTTACTGATATCTTTACTTACTGATTTTCCGATTGATGGAATTGATAAACTATAGATAAATCTTTCTAAAGATGTATTGCGTGATCTCTCAATAGAGTTAAGAAGTTTTTCAACCGATTTCTTACCAAAACCATCTAAAACTTTCATTTCATTTTCGTAGTCTGATAAATGATAAATATCCTTAATTGAATTTAACCAACCAAGATTGATGAATTTTTCAATAGTTGATTCTGACAAATTCTCGATGTCCAATGTATTTCGGCTTGCTGCGTGAACCAACTTACCTAAAAGCTTACCCTTACAGTTTGGATTTTCGCACATAAGAACTTCTGAATCATTCTCTTTAACAATTCTTGTAGGTTTACCACAAATCGGGCATTTATCAAGAATTCTACAAGTATTACTTTTTGTTAAGTTTTCTCGAATTTGAGGAATGATTTGATTTGCTTTTATTACAGCAATCTCGTCACCGATTCCAAGTTGCAATTTTTTCAAAATTGATACATTGTGAACGGATGCCCTACTCACAATTGTCCCATCTATTTCTACTGAATCGAATATGGCAGTAGGTGTTAAAATTCCTGTCTTTCCCATTGTCCACTCGATATGTCTTAATGTTGTAATTGTTTCTTCATCATAAAATTTAAAAGCCAGTGAATGTCTTGGATGATGCCCTGTTATACCTAATGATTTGCCGTATTCTACATCATTATAAGAAATAACTAAGCCGTCAATCGGATACGATTTTTCTTCAGCAATAGCTTTTAATCGTTCAATTTTTTCTCCAATATCATCTGACGAGCTATTGTATGTAACATATGGGACTACCTCAAATCCAAGCTTTTCCGCAATTCCGAATCCTTCGGTATATGTTGATGCACCAAATGGAATCTTCCATGCAACAAAATGAATGTGTCTATCTCTTGCAATTTTACTATCAAGCTGTCTTACTGAACCAGAAGCATAACTTCTTGGATTTGCGAAAGAATTATTTCTTATGTAATCTGTGTATTCTTTTCCAGTTAAACCTAACTCTTCAGCTTCACGCTTTGCTTTCTCAACAAGAGGATCATTGATTGCTTTAAAGTCTCTGACTGTTACAATGGCTTCGCCTTCAACTTCAAAAGGCGTATCAATGTGTATTTGTGTTGGAAAATTTTCAAACACTCTCGCATTGTGTGTTATGACTTCTCCTATTTCGCCATTTCCTCTTGTTTCACTTTGTTTTAATGAATTGTATTCATACGTGTTTAAAACCGTTAATCCATCCATCTTCAACGAAAGAACGCAATCTCTACCATTAGAGAACTTCACTAAATCATCTGTAGATTTAGTTTTATCGAGTGATAACATCGGATGAGAATGAGTAATTTCTTCTAATTTAGACACTACATTGCATCCGACATTCTGAGTAGGACTATTTGCTAACACAATCCCTGTAATTCGTTCCCATTCTTTCAATTCATCAAATTTACAATCAAATTCATAATCACTCATAATTGGACTGTTTTTATTATAATAAGCGTCAGATGCTTTATTAAGCAGCTTCACTCTTTCTGCAATATCGCTTTTGTCCATTCAATCCCTCCTAATTATCTTTAATAAATACTGTAATTTTGCACTGTCCTCGTCCTATATCTTCCATATACGTAAAGAATCCTTGGTTATTCAGATTCTTTTCTTCATCAAAAGCCTCTCCATCGGAAGCTCTGTCGAATAACTATAAAGCAGAGGAAAGCCTTGTTTCATTTCTTCTTCTGATAATAAAAACTGCATAATTTAGTCCTTTCTCATATAATAATTTTTAATCTTACATTTACTTTCTTTTTGGTTTTCTACCACAAGATTTACTTTCTGTACAATATCCAACCTCATCACATTTTGCATGGAAAAGATTGTCTACAATCCATTTCCATTCATCTGAATATTCTCTTAATGCATTGCAAATGTCTTTGAATAATTCTCTATACTCCCAATAAGCACGACTACACATTCTAACTCTACTCATTTCAATAAGACTTCTTAAACTGCGTTTATCTACCATTTTTGTACAATAAGCCAACGGGAGTAACATTGTTGCATCTTCGACTGGTACTCCGTTATTAATGAGATACTGAATATTGGTGTTAATATAACTCATAACACTATGCCATGTTGCAGCAACATCTTCGTCGTTGCTAATTGATTGTGGTGTTACATAATCAAATCCGTTTCCTTTAGAATAATCAATATACCTTGTACTTGCCTGTAATCTGCTTGCTCCAACAATATGAGTGTAATATTCTCGAATTGTTTTTGCTGAATATCCATCTATAATCATTTCAACATTTGGATATTCCATTACTCTTCCATGACCTGATTTGATACAATCAAAACCACGCTTATAATTTTTTTCATCATCTGTAATATTTGCATTCCAACAACATCCTGCCCTTCGTCCCATTAGCGTTATTGGATTCTTTGTTGTTTCTGGTAAAATTGTGATTGTTCCCATTTTGTCCTCCTATATTTTTATTCAAATTATTTTCTATAATATTTTGTGATTTCTTTAATAATTTTTACATTATTTAATAAAGGTTCTCTGTCGGCACCTTCAATGAACAATTCATCTCCCGTTACTAAATAAACGTTTTTATCACTTTCCAATAATAAAACAAAATAATCCGCTATTGCATTTTTATTGGGGTTTTCTGGGAGTATAGGATAATACAATCCATTAGACTCAACTGCTCTCCATACAGACACTCCTCCTTCCTCTCTGATTACTGAATCTCCTCTATGCACTTCACTTATTTCGTCAGTTGGTATTTCACCAAACCTTATATATAATGGAATACTCGCCTGTTTCATTTTAGTCCTCCTAATGTGTTTTCATATGAAAAAATCATTTATTATGTTATATTGTTCCAATATATTGTTTCCCTGTTCCATTACAAGAAACACAAGTTTCGTTTTCTTCTTTAATTCCACAATCGAAAATTCCACTGCCATTACATTCCAAACATTTTATTTGAAACACAAAATCTTTTTTTATTACAGGTCGTTGTTTAACAACTGTATTTCTATACCAACCACAATAAACATTTATTTTTTTATTTTGTAAACTGCCAAACATAATCAACAAACCTATCAAAATTCATCATTATTTGGTCATAAACATCAATCTTAATATCATCTGCTTGTCCAGTCCAAGGTGATAAAATTATTTCATATTCACATTTAGACCAAAAATAATACATAAGATATTTTTTTAAACCATCTGCAAATTCATCTCTTGACAAATTTTCTTGTAATAACTTATTAACTTTTTCTGCAAAAGTACCATGATTAAATACATTCCATTTAATAATTTTTTGTGTATTGGAATCATGATAATAAACATACCATTCCATCTGAAATGTTTTATTTTTCTTTGTATTGATAATAAATTTGAAACAAACTGGTTCTGCAACCATATCAACCATATGTTCACCTCCTGATTATTTATTCTCTTTTCCTTGTGGAATAATGAGCGAATTGCTCTAAGATATGCGAAGCATATTATATTATAGCTTATAAGTTATATTTATGAATATTCTCCATTAATAATTTTTTGCAAGCGTTCTAACTGGCACTTATACCACTCATTTTTTTCGTCTGTTCCTTGTTTGTTAATAAAATCAATTTCTTTTTCTGCATACTTTTTTGCATCTTCTACAATGTGTTTCCATGTCTTGTTGTATGTAATAACATTCACTCCATATTCACATATAGGAAGGCTACTAGCCCATTTGTGTGCAATTTCAAATGCTTTGTTTTCATTTCTTGTATATTTACAATTTCCCCACATTTCAACAACTCTAGTTGGAACAAGTTTTCCTCTCTTATTCATATCAGTACACAAGTCACCGTCAATTACTGACCATGTTACATTATCAATAGCACAAAGATGTGCCACTCTGTACTGATCTTTTGTCTTTAAAATATAAATTCCGTTATCTGCGCTCATTTTACTCTCCTTTTTTAAATCGCAAGAAAGTTTAGTTTACTGTGATTCTACCAATTAAAGTATTGTCTATTTCTACATACTGGACATTTGATATTGTAACTACCAAGACCATCATGCATTATACCCATTTGATCAGTTACATCGCATTCGCTTTTCTCAAACTCAAATATCGAGCCGCATTTATCGCAGGTTAATCTTTTAGTTGGTGTTATTGATTGGTGTCGCTCTATAATATTCATGCCTTATCCTCCTCTAATATTCATTATCCCATCTTATGCTACAACCGCATTTACATTTAGACTGTTGCATTTGTATCATGTTTTTACATTTAGGACATCTTGCCGATACCCCTATGCCACCCAAAAATGGTCTTGTTTCTATAATTGGTTTATACCTTAAATGCCTATTCCTATTCATTATTCTCTCAATCTTTCACATGAAATAATGGATTCTTGTTACTTTAATAACATATAAATTGCCCACGGATAATAGATATAATCTAACACCACATTAAACAACAACTGGAATCTGTGAAACTTAAAATCCTCAATATTGTAACTAAAAGCTGTTTTTACTTCTGACAAGCTTACACCCAATGACCATAAGCAAGTGAATACCTTTAATGCAGACATTACAACAAACTCAGTTGTCCCAATTTTGTTTCCTAATACTATGTAAAAGACAATTAAGAATAAGTCCACAAAGAAGACTATCAATATTGAAGTTCCTTGCAACGTATCGCTCGGTGGCTCTCCATTACTATTCTCTTTATTTTTTGCAAGCTGCTTAATCATTCTTTTTCGCCACAATGTTTTACTTAATGCACTTGGCGTACCTTTAATCCTAAAAAACATTAAAATAAATAAAATTGTTAAAGCTAAAATTTTCATATTATATTATTCTCCTTCTAAAATCTCTTTTGGACAGTAAATAATCTTCTTACCTGCTTTCTGTGCTTTGCGAATTGTTGACCAAACACCACCAGATTTATTACCATCCCAAATTGCAAGAAGTACATCACAATGGTCAACTATATATTGATCTCTTACATTGTCGCAACCTTTATAGAATTCATCTGATAATTCAACCCATTCATCAGCTTCTGTCTTTAATTTATTGTAATATTTGTTAGATGAGTTGTAATCTTTACATGGTAATATGCAATGTAATTTTAAATTTCTATTCTTCTCTAACTCTGGCGAAGCTGCTCTGTAACTCTCCTTAATAACACAAGTATTTAACCCAATTAAAATATCAGAGCCATTTGCCATACCACAATAAACGTCAGACACATCAAGTATTTGATTAAGAATCCAATGACCAATTCTTGCCCATTTAATATCTAACTCATCATCTGGTAATCCTAATCTCTGAGGTCTATGACCTGTTAATGCTATTCTCATTTTTACCTCCTTAATTTTCACAAGAAACTGTCGATTCTTGTTTAGTATTTTTCATATAATCCAAATATTCTTTGTGACACACATCTAAGTCTTTTAATAATTCTTTACAATTTTCTGCGTACCGAATATATGTATCAGCCAAATGTCGTCTGCTTTCTTCTGAATCATCGACTAGCTTATATTTCCATTTATTAGCTCTTAACAAGTCTGCATTATGGTTATAAGTTTCAATACTATCAGTATATTCTCTCTTTTTCTTTTCATATGTTTCATCATCAATAATCAGATGCCCAAGTAATTTAGGAAAATCAAAACCTAATTGTGTTCTTGATATTCCGTTATCTTCTGCATACTTGATATGCCAAGCAATATCATCCCAAGCCATACCACCCAAAAGTGATTTATCATCCTCTTGCTGCATATGTGAAAAATACTCATACAACTCTTCTTTTATATCTTCTTTTGATTTACTCATAAATTCACCTCCTACGAAAAATCAGCTTATTCTTACTACTGTATTATTCTTGTTCTTTACAAAACTTCATCTACAATTCCATACTTAACTGCCTCGTCAGAATGAATATAAAAATCTTTCCTCTTTTCACGAATTTCCTTAATATCATCTTTTGTGAGATTAGTTCTGTCGATTACATACTCTTCAATCTTTGTATTTTGATCATCCATCTCTTTTCTATCTTCTTCAACGTCCTGAAGTTTCCCTGATAACCTACAACTCATCTGATGATACATAAATGTTGAATGTTTATAGCAATATCTCTTATGTCCTGCTAAGAAAATCTTAAAAGCTGCACTCATTGCATATCCTGTACAATATGTATATATTGGAGTTTTGCTATTAAGAATAACATCAATTAATCCCCACATATCATAAACAGATCCACCATACGAGTTGATGTATAGTTTAATTGGCTCACGTTTATAATCTTTCTCTTTCTTATCTTTCTCATCATCTTCTCGAATCTGTTGTAAAATGCTCCATGTTAATTTACCAATAGATTCGTTATCTACATCATCAGATAAAAATAATGTCTTTTTGTCTGTATTTGCATATGAATTGTCTTTTGAACTCATAAAGTATTCTCCTTATATTTAATTCTCTGTTTCAAATCCAACTTGTATATATCTATCTAATTCAGATTTAGCATTTTCATTCAATAATTGTTTTTCATCAACCAATATAATTGTTCCTGGCTGTACTCTCCCTTTCAACTGACTTGGTGTAAGTACAATTGGATTGAATTTTAAGTGCATTTTATATGCATAGTCTGCCATGCTTCCCATCGGTTCAATAACAGGAATTTTATATTTACCACTAATCTTCATCAGATTATATGTTTTGCCGATCCCTCTACTATTAAAACCATATAATTGTTTAATGTGTGTTTGTCGTTTCTTTACATAATATTTCAGCTCATGATATAATGCTTTTGATTTTAATAAATATGACCAGTGTTCTAATCGTTCATAAAATTTCATATATGTAGTATCATCCCCTTTGTTATGTACTATATATAGCAGTTGAGTGTTTATGCAACCACTATATATTGTGTTGAGAACAGCATGAAATCCGTCTTTCTTGTGCTTTTTGAGTCTCTGAAACGCCCTATTTATGGGCATTCCAGAAATCCAAATTTGTTATCTAATTCTCAAACTCTCTCCCTGTGGCTCTAAATGACACCATTCACAGTTAAGTGAACCATCCTGACCTTCAAGACCATTCTCTTTTAAATATTCTCTTAATTTATCTCCATTAACTGCGTCTGGCTGCTTAATGCGATACTCTTCTGGAATATTCTCTACATCCACATCAATTGTAAGCTTTCTCTTACCTCCATTCTTTTGAATATTGAATGAAAATAAATCAGTTGTAAACTTCTTCTTACCAGTTGCTCTCATACACATTTCAAGATTCTGCTTTAACCACTTAATTCTATTCTCATATGTCTTTTTACGAGATGTAAGTCTATCGTTTTCCTTCTGAATACCATCTACATCCGCTTCAAGAGCTTTGATAATCTTTGCATATCCATCAGCCTTGTCCTCAATCTCATACTTAACTGATTCAAGAGTATCCATAATTACCTGTTCGTCTACTTCTTCATCCTCTAACATATTTAATAATTCTAAATATTCACCAGTAAGTTCATAAATGTTCGCCATATATTTATTCTCCTTTTTCGTCTTCTTTTAATCTGTAAGCGTTTTCAAGTAACATATCTTTTAAAAATGTCTGCTTTGTTTTTACCTCTTTTGTTTGGATAGCCTTTGTAATAGCATAATTGTTACCGACTAACACACAATATTTCTTTGCTCTTGTGATGGCTGTATAAAGCAATTCTGAATTATTCATTATGTAACTACCTGTATCCATCCCAACAATGGTTGATGTAAAACCAGATCCTTGCATTTTATGAACGGTACAAGCATATGCAAGTTCAAGATTTTTTGAATCACCTTTACTGAATAACACTTCACCAATACCAACAAAATCAATTGTGCAATATCCGTTATCTTCGATTGCTTTAACAATGCCTATATTTCCATTAAATACAGGTGTTACATCGCCATCAGGATTTGTACACTTATAATTATTTTTAGTGTTAAGTACCTTATCTCCAACTCTAATCATATATTTCTTAGCTTCATCATTCTTTTTCTCTAAGAAAATTTCAATCTCATTACCATCATTGAATTTTGGATTATAAAGACTTTGGATTTTTGTGTTAAGATTATAACAAGATAGTTCCCCTTTTAATCTCATAGGAACGCATACTTGAACTTCCATGATGTCGTTGAATTTTTCCATCTCTGTTTGGAAGTGTCGAATAATACAATCTGCCATAGACTCTTTTGAATTTGATATATCTAATTCCATATCTTTTAATTCACCAAGAATAGCATTTCCTTCAAATTTATTATCAAAAATCTGTTCCTGATTTGCTACTTTAATTGATGTTGGAATGATACCACTCATGAGTGCCTGTCTATGTGGTTTTGTAAGTTTTACAACTGGGAGTACATTACTATCTAGGATATCAGCAAATACTTGGCAATTACCAATTGGGGTAAGCTGTTGAACATCTCCCATGATAATTACTTTTGCACCTGTTGGAATTGCTTCTAGCAAAGATAAAAACAATGTACCATTTATCATAGTTGCTTCATCAATCAGAACAATATCTACTGCTAGTTTATTCTCTTTGTTGAACATAAACTCGCCATTCTGATATCCTAAAGCTCTATGAATTGTACTTGCAGGTAATCCAGTTGCTTCGGTAATTCTTACACTGGCTTTACCAGATAACGCACAAGCCAAAATATTGTAATCATCATACAATGAACAAATACCATTGGCTGTACTGGTTTTTCCTGCACCAGCCAGACCAGTCAAAGCCATAACATGATTATCAAGACTCAATTTGATAGCTGCTCTCTGTTCTTCTGTAAAATCAAAGCCTTGCTTTTCTTCTACTTTTTTAACAATTGATTCCCAATTACCAATATTAAATGACTTTGGAATATAATCATCATGAATATTTACCTCATTCGAGTTATTTTCTACTACTTTCACAAGTCCAATCTGAAGTCTCATAAGTTCTTTCATTATGTTATTCTCCAAATTGTGGAATTTTTTAAGTGCAATTTTCGATCCGTTATCAAGTACAACTACATCTTCATTGTCAATCATCTGTTTTGCAGTAGCATTTACAACCTCTTCTGGTACAAATCCCAAAATATCATACAATGCTTTCATAAGTTCTTGATAATTAAGATAACTCTTACCTGCTTCTCCTTGGTCATTTAAATGATGTAATAAAAATCCTTTAATTCGTCTAATATCATATTGACCAATTCCTACTTTACAAGCAACTTCATCTGCCTTCTTGAATCCCACACCATCCACACGCACTAAATCGTATGGATTATTCCTCACGATATCAATCACTGTATCTGGTGAATGGTAAAAATCTACTAATTTTTTAATGAATGTATGAGTCAATCCCAACTGTCCAAGTTCCATATAAATAGAACTATAATCTTTTGATTCTTCATATTCATCAATCATTTTTAAAGCTACCTGATTACCAATACCTTTAATTTTCATAAGAGATTTTACATCTCTATTCTCCAAAAGCTGAATCACATCGTCATATTCATCAAATAACTTATCAACAAGATTCTCATTTAATACATTTTTGAGAAATTCTTTTTGCTTATCCTTACTTGAAATATCAATACATTTACTGATATATACAATCTCATATGTATCACCATATTGTTCGTGTGTTTCGGCTAATTTACAAAACACCTTATATGTTGTTCCATATTCAATTGTGCAGCAATTTCCTTTCATCTTGATTGTATATAAATCGTCTACCTTATTTTCAAGCCATTTTGTTATAACGGCACTGAATATGGCGAATTCACCAGATTCAACTTTTTTACAATACTTTGGATAGAAAATCCTATCCAAAGTACATTCAAATTTTAAAATCTTTTCCTCTTCCACTAGCATACCTCACAATCCGTTAGAAGCGAATTTCCTTTACCATACTTTCTATAAACAATGTCATATTGAGTAATTACATCATATTCTTTGTCTATATCAGCAACTACAATGTTTTTTCCTTCATCGTCCTTACCTATAATCCTCATACCAAATTGTTTCTCTGAGTTTTTAACATCAATGATGTCACCATCCTGCAAAGGAAGAATTTTAAATATCTCTTTTTTAATCTTCCTATACTGAATTTCTCCGTTTCCCATGTTATAAAGAATTAGATTTGGAGCGATGATATTTCGAGTATTTAGCACAAAATATCTATTAATAAGTTTTGAATCTTTAAATCTTACTGTTCCAAACTTATTAACTTGCATCTCCATAATTTCATATGGATCAATGTGTTCATCTGGAATATAATTGAATATTTCTAAAAGAGCTTTCTTAGAATTTAGATTGTTATAAGATTTTCCTGTTTTCGACAGTTCAGCATTAGAAATGACAATAGATTTGATGTTTTCATCAGAGATTTTTTTATTCAACGTAGTTACTGTCATTTTATCTTTCCCATATAACATAAGAAAATAATCTCTAAATAGCAACAACTTTTTTGTCTTTCCATAATTTGAACAACAATCTGCAATAAGATACTGTTCTAAAACTTTCTTCGTTATATTATTCTCTGAACACTTTTCCAAAAAGTCATAAAATGTAGGACTCTCACACATACATTTGAATAAGATATTTGGCGTTTCATCTACTTTTTCTTCGTCTTTGGTTAAAAACATCTCGATTCGTTTTTTTGCTTCATTGATGTAATACTCTTTGTCTAAATATTCAGGAATTTTCTTTTCATGAATATCTTCATTATCTATAAATAAATGAGTAGGTGTATTTGCAAACTGTTCATAGGATTTAACACCTTTTTCAACTTTCAATTTATAAATAGATCCGTCTGATGTTCTTTTGCTGGCAAACACTCTATGTACTTTACCCTTTAATAATTCTCCATTTATTGAAGTAATCTTTCCATCTTTTGCAGTTACACCATTGCCATACCAAATCTCTTTGTACTTTGCGGACAATTTAATGACCTTTTGAAACTTGATATATTCTGTACATTCATTGATTGTCTGTTCAACTGGAATTCCAGATGCAAGGTAATTTCTAACTGCATCATTGAGAATAGATAAATCATTATCAATAGGTTTATTGAATTTTACCATTGCGCCTTTACATTCCAATTTACCATTCTTCATAACTGCAATGTAGTTATTTACATCCTTTTGAATTAACTTGGTGTATTCATCAATCTCAAATTCCATTTTAAGTCGTTTACCTACATCATTTGTAATTTCAATTACCTTATTCTTCATATCTTCATTCTCACAAAGAACAAAAATACCATCTGTATTTGTTTGTAATAATCTGCAATAAGGTTCAAGCTTATCAATCAAATCAAGAATAAACATCTGTCCAAATATACAAGTCAGATTTGCCATTAACGGATCATAAGATGGATTATTTCTATCTTTTCCTGCTCCGTATACACCATTTATCATAGGTTTTAATGCCTTATTCTTTGGATTACCTTCAGCTTTAAGTTTCAATCTGAAATTTCTCATCTGTTTAAAGTCATCAGGATTCTTAAATTTTCTACTCAACAATCCATACTCAATATCTGTTGTTGGATACATAGATGCAACATCGGCATGAAGAATAATTCCTTCAAACACAGCCTGTTTATCATCTGCACCATGACATCCTCCCCATGCAAATATATGAGGAATTCCTGCAACTGTACAACATAACTGATTGTTATGTTGATCATCTTCGGAACGTAAATGTTCTTTATATCTCCAATTCTTAGGATTGAGATACCATTCTGAAATAAATTTATATTTATCTGATAATTGGATTGTTTCAGGAAGACGAATATCAAATTCATCATCGAGAGTGTGCTGATTCACAGCATTTAGAATTTTTGGAGAAACTGCCAACTGAACTTTTGTTTTTGTAAAGTATGACATATCAAGTCCATACAACTCGATAATATCTAACTGACCTTCAAAATCATCCCAACAATAATCAAGAACTCTTAATACCTCGATTACATCATGTCTGTTGTAATATAATGTCTGTCTTATTTCTTCATCTGTAAGTGGTCTGTCAATATTAAAGTCCACTTCTGTCTCACGAATATCATCACCCATAAATGCTTCCAACTGCTTTAACGATTTATCTTTAAGGATAGCATCATAATCATTCAGAGGATAATTTTTCGCATTTTTCACTACTTGAAAAGGTTTCTTTCCTTCCTTGATGAGCTTATCATTTACATATCCGACATTCATTCCATCAAGAATACCTTTAAAAATTCCTGTATCATATTGTCTGCCGTTATATGAGATAAAAATATCATCCTTATGTTTGTTATAGAAATCTGTTAATTTTTGTTTATCATTTACTACTACAACTTCATTTGTTCTATCCTCATGATTAATAAAAGTTACACAGAACCAATTAATCTTCGAGTACACCTCGAAATCGTAGCCCCAAATCTTACTTTTATCTATTATTTAAACCACCGCCTTATCCGAAAAATCCTTGTACTTTGTCACTTTTATAAAACATCCAATCTTCAATTAACACTTGAGCAGCTTTACCAGATTTATAATCAATCGAAAATCTACCGACAATATCAAATTCAAAGTTATCTCCAATGGAAATGATCTCTTTGTATAAGGAAGCTAGTGAACTACCTTTTGTCTGCTTTACAAATTTGATATTGTGATATGTAAATTCAATCTTATTCTGTTTTGAACCCAATAGATAAAGATTGTATTTATTACACGGAATATTCTTAATAAGAAAGATAGGTTCACTAACTGTGTTACCCCAAATCGCATCCCATTTTGCGACATTCTTAATAATTTGATCGTGAATTTGATTTGCGTCATACACGTTATATACATGATATGTTGGTTCATCAATCTTTCGCATTGTAGCTAGTAATGAGAACAGTTTATTTGTATTTTCAAAATCAATTTCACATCCAAATGCTCCTGGGTGTCCTTCTACTTTATTGAATAATCCTGTATCTTTACACCACTGATTAAAGTCTAAAATTTCACATTTATCACTACCACGACCACTTCCTTTACAAATATCACCTTTTCGTCTCATCAGTAAACATGGTCTTTGATATTGATCTGCAAGTCTATTAGCGATAAGACCAGTAGAATTACTATCAACATCATCTCTTGCATTACATACAAGAATAGGTAATTTATCCATATTGAACTTCTTAATTTCCTCAGATAAAACAACAGCACTTTCCTCTGTTATTTTTTTCTGTTTTCTATTTGACGATTGACAAGCCTTTAGAACATATTCTTGAATAGTCATATTGACTACACCTTTTCCTCGTACTTTTCTGTCAAGCATCTCATCTGAATTACATAATGCTTCAAACATATAACACTTATCTTCATATTCTCCCAATCGAATCATTGAGTTCATAAGAGGACATACATAAAATCCAATTCCGTTTATTGTGATTTTATTATTCATTGAATACATTTGAGCCTCTACTAGAACAGATATAAGTTTATTTTTATTAACTTTATTTCGTATCTGTTCCAATCCTTTTAATATAAGGTATCTTGTTTGAAGATTAACTGTATCAGCTCTATCTCCAATCATTCCCAATGCAACTAAATCCAAATAATCATCTGCATAATTTACACCATAATACTTATCTAATAGCTTTGTAAATTTATATGTAACTCCAACTCCTGTCATAGCTTTGTCAGTTATTTTATCTGAAAGCTGATTGTTTACTACTATCGCTGGATTATCAGATGCATCAATACTATGATGATCTAAAATAATAATATCTTTTCCACGTTCAATAAGTTTCTTACATTCTTTTGAATCTCCTGATCCTGCGTCTGGTACAATAATGAGTTTTGAATCATCTTCACACATTGAATCCACAAATTCAGATAATCCATGTATTTTACCTTTATGAATGAAGCATCTTATTTCAATGTTTGGATTTATTCTTTTTATGTATTGATATATATTAGATGCTGATGTAAATCCATCAACATCACAATCCACTAATAAATCCATCACACTTTTATTTTCAATATGTTTTACAAACACATCTCTTGCTTTCTCAATATTATCAAAGAGCAATTCACTCTCTGTATTTTTAATAGTAGGATTCAGGAAGGAGTTTATATCTTTGATACCTTTTAATTTCAAAATATCTTCCAACTCATTTCCGAACCTTACGTGACCTAATACATCGTATTTGAAACTCAAATCTACACTCCTTCCTTATTGATTAGTTCCTACATATATTTTATTCTCCATTAGTTGAAGTAAAGTTTCTTTTCCTCTATCTGTTGGACTATCCTTATATTCAAGTAAGTCATTTGTGTCCCAAAGAACCGAAACAGTTACAAACGGACTCAATTTGTCAACGATTTTATCTTTTATATGTTTAGCCCATTTTTTACATTCATCAGAATCAATAGTTTCATATTGCTTGTCCAATGCGACTATAACCTCTCTCACACCAAGCATTAAAATCATTCCTTTTTGATAATCGGTTAGATTACTTCCACATAACGCAACTGTAAAATTATCTTCTCCAAACATTGTGTCTGTCTGGAAAACAGATTTTTCAGCTTCTACTAGCATGATTTTTCTTTTCTTCTGAATAGCTTTCAGGTTATGATTCAATCCAAATAGATTCATTCCAAGTGAATGATTATAAAATCTTCTTCCAACCTTAAATGGAGTATATTTACCGAACAATTCAATATCTTCATCTATTAAGGATCTTCCACGAACTCCTATCAATTGATTATTCACATCAAAATGAGGGATAATAATTTTCTGTTGCCATATAGAATAAAGAATATTGTATTTTTCCATAGTCTCTATGGATATTCCCTCTTTAATCCATTCGTCTGTGTACATCTTTTGAAATATATTCAAAACACTTTTATCATATGGAACTAATTGTTTTTCTTTGGCTTCTTTTTTACTACTCTTCTTATACTTCCTAATGAATTCCCAATCAGATATTTGTTCTTGTTTTCCAAATCCATATTCACAATTATCAAGATTAAGCTTTACACATATCCAATTAATTGCTTTCTGAAATTCTTCTTGTTCATAATCTTTATATCCCATTACCACACCAATAATGTCCAACTGACCACATTCTGTATAGCAATGGAAAGACATTGAATCTTTATAATAATACAATTTAGGCTTTGTGCCATGATGACATATAGTATCTGTAATCCACATATCATCATCTTCATAATAGAAAGTCGCCCCCATTTCTATGAGCAACTTTCTAATATCTTCTTCCTTTAACTTCTTTTTTAATTCTTGGGCGGTCATCGTATACCTCCCTACTTAGATACTTTTGATAATTCTGTCGCTAAATCTGAACCTGAAACATCTACATCCGTTTCAATAATTCCAACATCACCTACATCATCGAGCTTAAAATCAATAAGTGTTTGTTCAATATCAGTTATGAGTTCATAATTATAATCTGTTACAAAGCAGTCAACTTCTCTCATAGTTCCCATATTAAGCTTTGTCCAAATAATAATTGTCTTCCATTTACCACCACGATTTTTAAATATGTAATATGACATATTCGGAACTAATTTTCCAAAACTTCCATCACTTTCAAGAATTGGTTTTAGCTTTTTTAAATCCTTATGAGTTACAGGAAGTGCTAAAATACCACCATCGGCTTTCTCAATAATAGCCTTTGAACCCTTTAAAGCACCTGCATCCTTATTGTTGTCTTCTTTATAATTGTCATTTAACTGTGTTGCTGAACCCAAATATATACCAAACTTGTTGCATACAGACTTTAATGCTGCACTGAATAAGAAAAGAATCTGATCAGTTCTTAATCTTGTGTGTGTTTTATTGTAATAATATTCATATAATGAAGGGGAATCGTTGATATAGTCAAAGAAACAAGCGACTATTCCATGATTTAAGATATATTTTTCGATTGTTTCAGAAATGAGGTCAATAGTAAAATCTGGCATATACTCAACATAATATTCATATGTCTCAATATATTTTGCCGACTCTTCAAGAATTTTTTCTTCTTCTGGTGTGATGTCATCCCAAGTTTCAATTCGATCCTGTTCAATACCACTTACATGTGCAAGAATAATATCCTGAATTTCATCTTTTTCCAACTCAGTAGAAATAAATAATACTGGCTGACTGTCACCTGTAGATATCCATTCCTTTTTACTCCAATCATATATTCGGTCAGATACCATGTTACAACCATCGGCAAGGGAACTTCTTGATTTACCACCACCAGACACAGAACTTCTCAATATGTATTTCTTAGGTCGCATACCTCTATACACAGTTGTTAAATATCCAGATTGAAAAGGATAACCGTATACATTCTGCTGTTCTTTATGTTCTCTTAATCTATCTGTAATTCCATCTCCTGCTTTGAACGAATAGTTATCTCCAAACATATTCTTCCACATTGATTTGAAATCCATAAATTTGTTATTTATTTCATTGAGAACATCCATACTTGTCAATTTATTGAATGCTTCTAACTTCTCATCATCATTCTCATCATATAAAAAACTGATATCCATTTTTAATGATTCTACAGCATTCCTAACAATTGAATACTTACGAACATCATCATAATATTTACCAACATTCATGATTTTATCAGAAGACATCTCTATGGCTGACTCAATATATCCCCAACCATCATTATTCTTCCAAAGTGAAATTGCCGTATCAAACTGAGAAATCTCATTTTCAATATCAATGGGTGTAATCTTTTCAACATTACCTTTCTTTGCAATGTTTACAATTGCTCCCCAAATCATTTTATGAAAATTCTCAGGATAATCATTTGTATTTGTTGAATATTTTTCATCTAATACATATCTTGGATTCAAACAATAACATCCAAATAATAAGAAAATAGCCTTTTTATCTACCTGTTGATTAAAATTAATTTGAATCACCACCTTCTAACAAATTCCCCAAATCTATCAAAGATGCTGATTTTTTATTGGAGTTCATAGAAGTTTTTTTCACAACTTTTGTTTTAACTTCCACATCTGACAATTTGTTGATTTGCTCTTTTAATTTTTCTTGCTGTGAATAATAATCCTTTGCTTCATCGTAATAATGTTTAATTAATGCTACACCATACTTTTCAATCAAGGACTTATTTAATATTTCTTTGCAATACCAAAGTGTATAAGTCATAGCTGCATATGAATATCCATATTCAGTTTTAAGTTCCTTAATCTGTTTAAGCATAAAACCTGTTGGTTTATCTAACTCATAGTTATTACAGATGAATTCAATCAACTGTTTATATTCAGTAGATTCTCTTTCAATTTTCTTATAACACTCTTCACAATATGTTTTTGAAGCATGTATGTGTTTTTCTTCTGGTTGTAATTTCTTCCCACAACCTTTACATGTTGATAATCTAGCCATATACACCTCTTCACAAAGAACAGGAGGGAAGAATCCCTCCCTTATTTCTAAGCCTTAATTCCAAATTTCTCTACTAACTCTTCGAGTTCCATAACAATAACCTTTGTTAAATCAAGCTGTGTATCTCTAAGAGTATCAAACATCTTTACATTTCCATTATCATCAAGACCAAGATTTCTCTGAAGAACTGCTGTTGCTTCAGCGAGATGACCATTTGATGCAAGTAAACCGCCAAGCTCAATGCCCTTTGCTTTGATAGCTTCAAAATCCTCAACTGGTGCAGTCTTATCAATTGTCTTCTCCTTAGTAGTGAAATCTCCACCCAAATCTTCAACAGCCTTTGTCCAAGCCTTCTTGAGATCTTTAACATTGATCTTATCTGGAAGACCGAATGTATCCTTTAAATCTGGATACTTCTCTGTTTTCTTAAATGTGATAAATCTCTCATCCTTTTCTCTATACATATATCCAACGAGATAAGCTGCTTCTCTACAGTAAGAAAATGTATTCTTATTAAGCTTTAAAGCGTCACTTTCTTTCTTTGTATCAAAATCCTTACTATGTGTTGACTGTGCAATGAAATGTACTGTATATCCAAGGCTCTGAATAATACCAATGTTTCTTAATGCACTCTTGAAACGAAGAGAACCTTCACCAAATGCACCAACATCCTTTAAGATTTCTGCATCTCTATTTTCAAGTACATATCTCTCACAAAATTCTTCATATTTATCAAGTGTATCAATTACAATACAAGAGAACTTCTGCTTGAGTGCTGGGTTTCTTAACTGTCCAATAATTGACTTAAAATCAGACATTGTATCAACTTTCTGTGCCATAATACCAGGAATGTTCTGATATCTATCCTCAAACTCTAAGAAAAACGGATCTTTGTCAGGTACAAGTTCCTTTAAAAACTTCATAAGTGTTGTTGTTTTACCAACACCTGTATCTCCCATCCAAACCGTAGAATACTGAGTTAAGTCAATTGACACCTTATTTGGTGTTAAATCTAATAAATTTCCAACCATGTTTTATTTATCTCCTTTATATTTTAAGTTTCTTATTATTCACCTACCCAAGACCACTCTTGAGTAGGTTTTTTATTTTACTGCTACTGTGCAAATGGATTGTATGTAGTCTGTGGAGCAGGTGTGCTAGTATTCTTCTGGAATCCTTCTGCTGTCTGAGAAGATGACTCACCAGCTTTAATCTCAGCTAACTTAGCCTTTCTCTTAGATTTTAATGTGTCAATGATATCCTGTGTAAGTTCATGCTCAAATACTGTTGAAGCCGCAACACCAGACTTAACATCATTCTTTCTGATAGTTGTCTTCACCTTCTTAACAATATCCGTACCAAATGCAGCCTTCTCTACAACTTCCTGAATATCAACAGAGTTGATAACTACACCAGCAAGCTTTGTGAAACATCCATCATAATAACCTGCACTTCTGAACGCATCTGCCATTGACTTATCAACTGTCATCTTAATTGGAATGAGCGAATCAGCCTCATACTTAGCATCCTTACCAAATCCATCGGCTCTCTGACCAATAGCGTCCATTCTAATTGTAAGATTTCCCGTAGGTACTTCCTTAACAACCTCATCAGTGATAGATTCGATAATACCCTCTACCTCGAATTTTGCTTCAAGAACTGTACTCTCATAATCCTTTGGCTCAACTCTATTGATGAATCTCGCTGAAATCTTATTTGTAGATACAACATTTCCATCATTACCCTTGAAATCGTTTGCTGTAAACATACCATCTGTAATAGAGATAATGTCAGGTGTCTCTCCCTCTGCACAATGCTCAATATCCTTGAGATTCATTGCATCTGTGTACTGCTTGTAGAAATAACTCTCCTCGGAAGTGAAATTCTTATTCTCATCCTTCTTATACTTGTAAGCAAAGAAATTGATTTCATGCTCACTATCGTCAGCAGTTCTTAATACGAGACTTCCTCCGATAGCTTCCTCACCCTTCTTTGTGGTGAACTCCTCGATGTTGTTCTTAACAAGCTTTCCTGTTACTGTTACTAAATTTTTGAGTTCCTTCATTAAATTTTTTCCTCCTTAAAATTAAAAAATTTATGTAAATATTGTTAATAAAACAATCTATCTAAACGCCCAAATGGACGGAACACAGAAAATAAATTTATGTAAAAATCTATCTTCAACAGTGATTTTTGAGTATAAAAACCCAAGGGTATGCTGTTCTTCCACCCATACAAATGCTTTCCGCATTTATTTATTCTCTTGTTTTGTCTCGATTTTTATATAATTTTCGAGACACTTTGTTTTGGAATTTTTGAACTGAATTGTTCAAGACTAATTAGATATTCTCTAAACTATCTAAGAATTGTTTCATCCACATATTTTTATCAGCAGTTCTCTTCAATTCTTCCTGCCATCTTTTATATGCTCTAGCAACATCATTTTCATAAAACTCATTAATATCATTCATATACGAATAAACTGCTTCATCACTAATGTCCAAATCTTTGCTTAATTCCTTATTACAATATTCTCTCATATCCGTATTTAGCGATATATCAATTTGATTTAATGCAAACTTCTTAACATTTTCATGCTCAGATGTTGGTGGAATCCACTTTTCAATTTCATCTCTAACTTTCATATATCGCTCATCTTCTGCAATGTATTTATCAAGAGACTTTTTTGTTGATTCCATATCTTTTTTATGCTTTTCAATAAGCTCTTTCTTCGCTTCCTCAAAAGTCATTTGTCTATATTTGTTACGAACCTCAACCGTTTCCTCGTAATCTTTCTTGTAATAAGGATCAGGCTCAAACTGAGTTGGAACTGGTTTTGATAATGGTTCATCTCTCATATTAATAGCTATACCAAAATTTCTAAGACAAAGCTTTAGGACGTCTTTTTCCTGTTGTAATATCTCCATCTTGTATATACGCTGTGTAACCTGTAGGCACTTTCTCACCTCCACTTGTACATTCTTTTCTTATTTTTTACTTGCTTCCCATAAACATTTCAATATATTTGTTTTACTTTCGTCCTGTAACTTATAACTCATTTCATAATCTGTGAAACTAATTGTTGCTTTTTTCTTATGTTCTATTTTCCCAGTTATAGGATTTCTTTCGTTCCAACAATTAATTTCTATCATTGCATTATTTAAATCTGAAATATCAATTCCAATATTTATACTTCCAAGTTCGCCAAGAATTGTTCCTTTTGCATCTATATGTATATTCTCTAAATCATCAAGAATAATATCCGATAAGTTTACAGTTTTATCTATTTGTACCACCTCCTCAAAAATCCACATGAAACAGTGATTTATTTATATGGTAATGTTTCTAGCCATTGGTTAATATCTTCTATATTCATTTCTTCTGTCGTAGCTGCGTTTGGATAATAAAATGTAATGCTATCTCTACTTAACCCTTCATCAAGTAACTGTTTCAATACAGACAATGTATTTTCTACGCCAAGATGATAAGCTTGTTTCTGATCTTCATTATCAAATGATTTGTCTACACTTTCATTTGCTGAATCTATAACCATTTTCACTTCATTCGGAATATTGCATCCCCAAAACTGTATATCATCTTCAAATTCTGCAAACATAAAATCCTCCTTTATATGTTTATTCTCTATTTGATTTTCATTTTTATTGGAAATTGTGATTCGAAGGAATCATAGATAAGTTAGATTTACTTGCTAAATAAATATTCATCACATTTAAAGCCGTTTTTATTTAACCAATCGGATACTAAATGACGATGACAAAAATCTGTAGGCTTTTCATAGCAAATCAAAGCAATGTCATTTTCTCCAACATTATATCCATAGCAAATTCTTGAAAAATCTAAGACAACATCAGTAGCGTTTAATTTATTTAATACATGCTCATTAAAGCACTTTATATAATAATCATTATCATGATTTTCTTTCCACTTCATAAAGAAGTCATATTTTGGTGCAAGCTTTTTATATTGCAAGCCTGTATACCAATTAGGTGCTTTTCCACAAATTGAAATTGGAATTATATTATCTGGTAACGATTTAAGTTTTGCAAAATAACTTGTATATATCACATTCTTACCTCCAACTATATATTCTCTGTTTTAATCATAATACACATAATTACAGCTATTGGATTCAATATTTTCTAAGTCAATAATCATTTCGCCATCTTCACGATATCTATCAATTTCAATATTAGAAATTTTAATAGAAGTGTCTGTCATTTCTACAATATTTCCTATGTAGTGATCATGATGATTTGTCACTTTATTGAATAACGTAAATGCAATATCTTCACCAACTCTAAAGTTTTTCTTGTTATCTGTTACTAATGTTCTTACTGTTTTAATGTTGTATTTCACAATCTCACCTCCACAACCAAGAAATGTCAGATTCATTGGCTTTAAAAAATACCATTTATTATCAAAATATTTGATAAACGGCTAAGAACCATAGCCTCTATCCAATTGTTTTGTGAACCTTTGGGATTACCTTTCACTTGGATGTTTAATGGAATATTCAAGTTAATTACTCTCGAATATTCCTGTAACATATAAATCACACTCTTGGAAGAGTGGAGTGCTTAAACACTCCATAAAACACCCAAGGTTTTATATAAAATTATTCACCATTTACCAGCCTTGCAGATGCTTACAGCCAAATACAACTATGCTAAACTGTATATCAAGGTTTTGATAAATCTTTACAACTTTACTATTTACTCTTTTAACTTTGACTCATAATTTAAACTTTGAACTTCTGAGCGTTGTTATTTGAGTCTTACAACTTTAAACTTTACAGCACACACCTATCATTATCGTAGGCAATCTGATAATTAAAGTATAATTTCATATTTGATGTTATACATATCAGCCAATGGTTTCACCATTATCTTGCCGAATTATGTACTGTAGTAAGTTGAAATTATACAAATCATATAAATTAATCATCTTTTATCAATTCAATAATTTGCATTTTTTATTATTTTGCAGATTTCTTTTTCAGCTTTACATAAGTCTATATCTGCAAAAGACTGATGAGTTGTAGTTTAAAGTTTTCGGTAAACAGTGAATAACTTCTAATTAACTATTCTCTCTTTAATAGTTAATTTCAATCTCTGTTACAGCATTTGATGTGCTAAGTGAAGCATCTACTTCTGCTTTGAAAGATACAATGCTCTCTTCTAATGTATTAATTTTGTCTAAAATCTTAATAGGATCAATTAACTCATATGAATTTGCATTGATAAAATCTTTCTTTGTCTTCTCGAAATCATCTGTATTAGTCTTGCCTTCCTTAGAACCGTAAATGCCAATTACATACTGTTCTGCTCTCTTTTCAAGGTCATCACCGTTCTGTTTGAGGATTTCAGCCTGTGCCTTATCATACTGTTTCTTTAATGCGGCTAACATCTTCTCATCAAACTCTACACCATGATTCTTCATTTCAATAGCTTCTGCCACTGTGTATTCAATACCATTAATAGAAACCTTTGTTGTAGCATTTGATAAAACAACTGCTCTCTTGATTGCATTTCTTCTTTTAATAAGGTCTGTTGCCTTGTCGTAGTAGCCCTGCATAACGCCTTCATATTCCTTAACTGGCACACCCTTAATCTTTTCATTGGAATGCTTGTTTGCTACACAATAAGTACCACCATTGATTGCAGAAATAATTCTGTCATCTACGATTTTTAACTCTGCAAGTGCCTTGTGAATTGTCATCTTTTCTGTTGTCATAATGTTCTCTCCTTTTTAACTTTGAATTTTAAACTTTATATTTTAGGCTATCGCCTTGTTACACTTATATATTCTCTATTTCGATTTAAAAGAATTTCGAATTTACGTTTTTACAGTTCAATGCCTTCCATAGCTGCCCTATCAGCTAATACAGTCATATAATTAACCATATATTCAAACTGATTATTGTATGTATTTCTTGGACAAGTAGGAGTAAAATCTAATTCTCCATTATCCCATTTATCAAGTATCTTCTTCAATCCATTTACTCGAATCTCTAACTGATAATACTCAGCTTTAAACCTTTCCTTATAGTCGTTGCTATTCATCATTTCTACTGTATCTTTTAATGTCATTTTAATTACCTCCACTTTAATATTCTCCAAATATAATTACCATCTGCTTGTATATCTACTATCTATAAATAACTCTTCCTTTGGTCTTGGATTCATTAAGTCACTGCTACTTAATTTAAGATGATCACCATAATATCCACTCCACGAACCACAACCTCTTACATTTACCTCTCCATCAAAACAGATACGAGTAATTCTATAAGCAGGGTGCTGACAACATTGCCAGTAGCTGATTTTGAAACAGTTGTCCGTATTTACATTCTCTAAATGTTTTGGTATAGAATCCCAAATCTCACACTCGTCATTGATTTGTTTTAATGTATATCCATGCCTAAGCATCACATTAGCTCTCTCAATTCTTTTGTGTCTTGTTTCACAAGCTAAAGCATCTTCAGGTGCATCAAATAATTCTCCACATTCAGAACATCTATATTTAATTACTTTCTCCAATATTTCACCTCCTCACAAGAAATCGAAAATTCTTGTGCTATTCTTCGTTATAATACTGAGCTAGTGATTCTCCATACCACTCCCAGTTATCAACTCCACCTGCTTCTAATGCACTTAATTTTCTATCTCTATCAAGTAAATCCTCATACTCTTCTTTGCTAATAGTCTTATTAGAGTCTTTAACCTTGACAGAATTGTTACCAATTAAATTACATAATTGTGTTGTTGCATCCTTAACCTGTCCAATTACTTCATTTCTTATAGAACTATACAAATTTTCATATAGATTCTCGCTCACTTCGCATTTAATAATATTCTGTAATGAACTGAGACGTTCTGGATTTTTAGATAACTGATTTTCTACATAATCATTAAATTTATCAGCGTATTTATCACCGACTTCTTTGATAATCGAATCATAAACTCTTTCCTTGATTTCATTTTTTATCTCGTCTTTTAATTCTATTTCGTCACTGTATGTAAGTTCTATCTTTGATTTAATTTCACTCTTTATCTGATTGATAGCATTATCTTTTGCAGCATCAAAATTCATTTCTTCCAATTCTCTAATAACACCTTGTTTAATTCCTTCAAACACCTCTTCAAAATCGAATTCAAATTTTAGTGGTGTACTCATCAATATCCTCCTTATTCGTAAGTATTACTTTACTTGCATATTTCACAACATTTTCACTTGTTTCGTTATCATCTAAATATTCTCTGTAAGCATCTTCACAATGCGCACCTTCGCACCAATAATATCCATTTGGTGTAATGCACGATTTATGTTCCCCATAATCGGTTGCTGAACAATATTTACACAAACTTTCCTCGTCAGATAACTCATCAAAAGTCTTTAACATATACACCTCCTAGATTCACAATTTACATTTTGTTTACAGTTATATATTCTCTACTTTTCAGAAGATTTCTTTAGCTCTACTAATGCATCATCCAAATCCTTAACTGTATGAATAGCTTCCTTCATACTATTCATACCAGCAACAGCACTTGAAAAAGCCTTAATACTTTCAAATTCCATCTCTGAAATAGTTTTTAAAACATCAACTAATTTCATATCACCAATTCCAGATACCTTTGCTGCATTTTCAATTGTTTCTTCTTCATTGACAAGTAAATCAATAAACTGTCTTACTTTATTATTCTCCATCGTTTCAATCTCCTTTATATGTTCTTTTATTTTTTGTTTTCCTACATGACTTGGATACCCAGAATATGAAAGTGCCTTATTTATCCACCACAATGTCTGTTCATCTACATCATCATATTTTTTCATCTCTTCTACTAAATTTCCGATATGTAACACCTCATTTCGTTTCTCTCCAACTAATACTGTAATATGGTTCATTGTACTGAGTACCAGTTTCAACTTTATAACCAAGTTCCTCTAATTTCTTTCGTGTTTCAGGTTTTAAACAGCCATCTTCACTGATTGAAAATTTGCCATCTGCAATTGCATCTCTAATCAATTTTGATAACTCTGCTAATTGCTGTGTAGTGTAACTATCAATTGCATTGTTTGTCATTTTATTTGCTTCTGATGCAGACGGAATAACATTCTTTGGTGGCTGAACTTCTGGCATAGGTATATTAGAAGTAACTGCATCTTCACAACAATCTATATCGCTACAGCCTAAACAAAATTTATAACTTCTGCTAGTTATTGGATACTTACAAGTCATTTATTTCACCTCCCAAGGAAACCGATATTTCTTGTCAATTTTGTTACTATATATAGTAGCTTTATTTTATCTAACTACTATATATAGTATATTATTTTTTAACTTTTCTATATATTGTTATTCGCTCTTTAAATCAATCCTTTTTCGATTAATTCTCCTAAGTAGTAATATCTATCTAAGTCATCTGGATCAATGGAGTCGTCTTCACCAAGAATATATCTATCACAATCTTCTACTTCTTCCATTTCATCAATCCATTTATCCCAATTGTCTGCAATTAGCTGACAGAACTTTTCGCCACTTCCACGTAAGAAGCATCTACCAACCCATTCAGCTTTCATCTTTCTGCCAGGATAAACTAATGTGAAATAAATTCCATTTTCAATCAAAGCGTCTCTAACTTCTTTATGGCTGCTTACAAAGATGTAATCAACTTTTCCAATATTGTCTTTAATGTGCTGGATATAGTTCTTTGGAAATTCAGGATTGCGATATTTCTCTATCTTATCTGAATTAGTTGGATCATAATCATAACACCAACTAAACTGACTGCTATCGCTATCGAGAATCTTATAACCTTTTTCATTTAATTTTTTAAAAGCATATGTCTTACCACAAGCAGGGAATGCACTAATAATTTTTGTTTTCATATATTTATTCTCCTCTTACAGTTACATCGGTTCGTCTATCGTAAGCCCAATCAACATCAAATGAAGTCATATTATCTGTACTGACTACTTCGCCATTTTTAATTACAACTGGCTTACCTCTGTATGGAACAAATACCATACACTCCATATCTTCATTATTTGCATATGACTTGAATATCGCCTGTAATATTCTATCCTGTTGTTCAATTATTGCTTTATATTCACTCAGATTTTTGGAAACATCCAAATATCTACTATGTGAAGCTTCACTTAAAAATCGAATATCAGTTTTAATCTTTTCAAGTGTTTCTAAAATTTTACTTAATGTTTTCATTTTGTCTCCTTTCAAATTTCCGCAAGAAACGAATCTTTACTTCGATTCTTCCTCTTTCTTAAACCTATTGAATACTTTGTTATGAATATAATTTTTAATATCTACATAACATTCAGAACACAAATCTCGTACTTCCACCTTTTTTTTATCATATTGTCCTCTGTCAACGAAATCTGATGGGAAGACATCAAATGTATCATCCTTAATTTCAAAACAATCTTCACAATACTTACCACAAACATCACATTTGTATGCTCTCATCTACTCACCTCACAAATACTTATTCTCTTATTGGCTCAACCCTATATCGTTCATTCCAATCTGCTCTCTTCTTTAATAATGGAATCCAAGGACAGTGTAGGTTTTCAGATTCAGTTCCTATCAAGTCATCTTGATCGCAACCAAGATATTCTTCATGACCACAATTAGGACAAGTTACTCCATATTCAGGAACTTTATATTTAAAACTACAATAGTTAGGAAATATCATCTGAACATTCCAATCATCCTTTGATTCAACTTCATATACACAGTTGCAGCATCTACATACAAACTGAATATTTTTACCGAAATAATTACCTGCTACAATCTTCATATTCACTCCAATCAATTTCTACATACTGCTTATAACATGGATAATATGTAGTAGCTCCTGTCTGATCTTTACACCATGTATCTAACAAATTTTGCAGACCACCAATATCACACTGTTTATAAGCATCTTCATGTAACTCTTCGCAAGCATTGTCAACTACATTATCAGCATCAATATGAATCTTCTCCACGCTGCACACCCATAATCTCTCAGGTCTGCCATCATTATTAAATTCTTCATCTGTATAACGCCCAAAATAATCGTCAAAGAAATCATCAACAGTATCGTAATACTCGTCAAACTCTTCACAGTACAGCATTGTATCTACATCTTTTTCATCAACAGCTACTGCATTTGCTACTTTCTCATTCCACTTCTTTATTCTCTCTTCTTCGTCAGCTTTCTTCTGTCCTTCACAATCACAATGCATATATCCCTGATTCTTATAAGACTGTCCACAATAAGGACATAATTGCTGTACTCCATTAAAACAACTCTGACAAAATGAAAGTGCTTGATGCTTGTATGGAAAATGATATTTTCTACCAGCTTCAGAACTATCGCCTTTGATTCCATAAATATTGTCTTCTATTTTCATTCCAAGACCATTGCAGACAGGACAAATTCTTTCATGCTCTGTAAGATCCTTGATAAGAATTCTAGGGAATGATTTTTGAATTGCTTCATGAAGATTTACTTCTTCTCTGCGTGTTAAATTATCCATATTTTTATCTCCTATCTATTATTCTCTCAATCCATCCAACACTTTCATCAAAGCGTGTCTTGTAAGATTCTTAACATCACCACTGTACAATCCGCATTCAATATCACAAGTCTTTAGAACTTCATCAAGTGTTTTATTTCTCTCTTCACTTATCAAGCTCTCTATCTTCTCAGCCACTTTTGCTTCACATATTCCACAAATACAGCCATTTTTCTCATCGTATTTTTTAAGTTTACTAATAAGATTGCTACAACACCAACTTGATTCATTAAGATGAAATTCAATCATGTCATCATCCCACTCTGAAGGAAAGTCCATTGGAAGATTTATTGTCCACTGTATAGTTTTGGTTTGTCTGTCTGCCATATAGTTATTCTCCCATTTCTATCTTCTGACCAACGAATTTCTGAAGCTGTTCATTTACATCATCAGGATAAGTTTTTACAACATAATCAGTACAAACATGAATTTTAGTAATAACACTATTCTCGTCATATTCAATACTTCCAAGTGTTCCACCTGGAATTCTGATAGGCAAACAACCATCCTCATAATCACAAAGCACATAATGTTTCCAATGCCCATTCGGATCAAGTCCAGCAAGTTTATCCAACTCTGTTGTGATTTCACAATAATATTCATTCATTTTTGAATATCTTGAATTCGCATATTTGTTAATCAGCTTCATGATACAGTTCTCCTATTTCTTTTATGCTCTTTATATAAAGTATTTAATTCCTGCTCTAATTTCTTTTTCTCCATAGGATTCTTACAATACTTTATTCTCTTCTTAAGAGTAGGTATATCTTGTTTTGGAGGTTCAAGGCATTCAATAGGAAAATTATCACCAAAATGCATTTCATTAATTGTTTCAAGAAGCTTTGCAACTGGATCTTCTTGTACCTGTATGCCTAAGTCTTTATATTTTTGTTCAAGTTCATTTTGTATTTGAGCTTCTGCCATTGCACTTATCATTTTTCCTATGGCATCTATCTGTTTACCAACTATTAAGACTTTTGTAGCATCACTTATTTTTTCAAAAGTATCATGTAACTCTGAAATATCAATCACCTCGTTCTACTCTATGTCGCAACCTCTATATTTCCCTTCATATCGTTATTCCTCTAAATTTTTACCACATAACGGACAAAATTTTATTTTTAACATTGCCGATGCATATTCACCACCTGAACTATCAGCAAATAATGTGTTATTATAATAATGTCTGTCAATAGAAAAATTTCCTATTTGACAAATATCTCTATTACTTTCCCAGCTAATCTTTTGTCCCTCTTCACAAAATTCACACATCACTTACACCTCCAATCTGTCCAAAAGAAAGAAAAATTTCTTGCTAATCTAGCCACCTATTATCCAAATAATAGAACCCAAATACCATTCCACCAATTAAAATTATCCAAAAGATCCAGAAAACAATCACACCTACATTAGACTGTAAGTGGTCTACTGTATCATTGATATTCATATCTTTATAAAATTCCGTCTTATTGATTGTATGGTTATCTAACTTTGTAAAAATTGTTCCTGTATACTCTGTTTTGCTACCATAATAGACATATCTAACATGATAATCGCCATCAATCGTGTCAATATAATTCTCATATGGTTTATAAATTTGACCATAATCGAATTCAATTCCAAGAAAAGTTACTTTATCACAATGTTTGTTATCACTGTCGTATAAATCCCAAGTCCAATATTCCTCTTCGTGACTACCAGTTACATTACCATCATCGTCATACTCATATACCGTTTTTGTATGCTTTGTGTAGTGTTCCTCATCTTTTTCTACACTCATATATTCTCCACCAATTTCAGGATATGTAACTGTATCTACTGCTTTCAAATCACCATATATAAACGCATTACCAACATTTGTATCCATTCCGTATTGGAACATTTCTTGACTTTCTATCTTAACAGCTTTGTTATAAATTTCATTTTTATCCATTTGGTGTTCTGAAATCTTGGAAGAAATCAGAATACCAAACAGAATCATAACTGCAATGATAGAAATACTAGCCAAGATTTCACGTTTTGTTATTTCAAAATCGCCAAAATCAAAACCTTTTCTACCATGTCTCATATACTAATCCTCTTTGAACAACGACTGTGGAGCATCAACTGGCGCATTGTAATCCAGATACTCATATTCCTGTACTTCATATCCAAGCAATCCAAGAAACTGTCTTGTAGGGAACTTTCTCACATATCGCTTGTATTCCTTAATCTGTTTATTGTAATTGCTGCGATACTCTGCAATCATATTCTCTGTCATAGATAACTCATTCATAAGAGTCTTATAGTTCTCATTGGACTTCAGCTCAGGATATGCTTCTGCAACTGCTGTAATAGCTGTTGTTACATTCTCAATATCTCCTGTTGATCCACGACCATCTGCAACTGCTGTCAATGTATCAGCTTCATGTTTATCATACTGTTTTACGCAATCAGCAAGGTTATATACAAGGTCAACTCTTCGCTTTTCCTGTACCTTAATATCTGATGACGCTGTATTTACCTGCTCCTCAAGTACAATAGCTTTATTCTGCGAACTCTGTACACCAAATACAATCATCAAAATAACTGCTAATACTCCTATGCCAATAATTACTGGCACTTTCCAATTTGTGTTCTTCATTTAAAATCTCCTTTATATATAATATTTTTATTAGTTACACTGTAATATTCTCTTATTTACTGGGATTCCCATAGCCGAATGGCTTAGATATGATTAAAAATTTTCAAAAGAAAGATTGGATTCTTGTGTTTTTAACCTTTAATGTTTAAACAAAATGATTAATATCCAATTTTTTTACTTTGTAAATTGCTTTTAAACGAAATAAATATGATGGATTCCTGCTCAGAAAATCTTTCACTTCGTCTTCTGTATTAAAATCATATTTTACATTGTCCCAACTATCAGTATCAGCAGATTCTCCTAACCCATTATATTTATGTCCAATTACAATATAATTCCTATAATCATCCATGTTTTTACCTCCAATTTATTATTCTTCACTTACAATCTCATAAATAATATCATCGTGATATTTACCATTCTTATCTTTAATCGAATCTTTTAAAACATGTTTCGTTCCATTATGTCTCTCGATAAAGCTATCATATCCTCTACAAGCAGGATTGCCACCAACAGCTCTCCATTCAACTCTATGTAATGTTTTAATTAGTTCTTCTAATTTATCGAATACATCCTTACCAACCAGAACATTCCCCCTGTCAAATGAGAACAACCCAAAGTTATACGCTTTAGACGCATACCAATCAACGGAATATCCTAAGTAGCCAATGAGTTTTTCACTTTTGTCAATTATTGCATATTGGAATTGACTCTCATTTGGACATTCTGCAATTTCAGGACTCCAATTACACATACAACCTGTTTCATATAACATATCTGTTGTATAATAATATTTTTGAAATTCTTTCTTGATCTGTTCTTTGTATAAAATTGCAGGTACTAACACTTAATCACCTCCAAACTCACAAGTGTCACATGTTGAAAAATATTTATCATGGTCTATGCAGCATTGTGGTCTGTTGTCATCTTTATTGATTTCAGCAACATCTTTAACAGTCCCTTTATCGAGAACTTCATTAAAGAAATCTATAACTTCTTCTTCGCCATTAAATGTGTATTTTTCATTCCAGTGTCTGATATGTTTTTCTAAGAACTTAATCAAATTTTTACTGAAAATATCTGTTGGATATTCATATGTAATTTCATATACCTTGCCGTTTAATGTCTGTTTTACATTCATCTGTGAAGTAACTATACCGAAATATTCAAACTCAATTTCTAATACTCCCATCTCTTCTGTCTTAAAACGAGTAGACAGATTATAATTCATCCAATCATAATCGTTCAATGTGAGGTATGTATTGGTTCTATCATCTTCAATTTCATTACTGAAAACCAAATCTTCACTTCTAATCTTTTTCAAATTCATTTATACTCATCCTTTCGTATATGTTATCCGACACCTGCAAATTCTCCATAATATTTCTGTCTCATTTCTTCTGCAAACTTTCCAGCTTCTTCAAGTTGCTCTTTAGGGAAAGTTCCTAAAACGACACATTTTTTATTTATTTGTATTTGCACTGTCCATTTTTGCATCTCTTTGTTCCAAGATACATTTCTATAACCAGAAGTATTATTTATGTTCTTTCCTTTTCTGTTCGTTAAGTTGTTTTTATTGGAAATTATTCTAAGTTTAGACTTTCTATTATCAAGAGTATTATGTTCGATATGATCTACATATTTTGTAGTATTCATTATGAATTGATGTAATGATACTATTTTATTTCTTGGTTGTCCGTTTTTACCACCTAAATAAACGGTTGCAAATACATAATAGCTTTTAGTATTTTTTAAATATCTTGAATACCATGTATATGGAAAATTAATTACTCTTTCCAAATCTTCTAAATCTATAATTGTCCAAAGACTTTCTTTGCCATTTCTTCTTTGTAATTCGATTTTTGCTATTTGGTGTTCTTCATCTACTATATAATTATTTCCTTTCTTTTTACCGCCTGCTATAATTATCACCTCTTTTCATAAAAATCAGATGAGTTGTTGCTTTCTTGTGAAGTTACACTAAGTTGTAGTGAATACGATTACCATAATCTAAAGTAATTTCGGCATAAGTATAATGAAGATTTTTGTACATATCTCTCAACTTTTCATCAATGTAATCTTCATCATAATCGACCTTAAATTTATCATTTGGCAAAACAAAAGAATTTGATTTATTATTAAATGCTGCACTATTACCACGGAATTTAATATAAACACCATTGTCTGCCGAGTCCTCAATCCAAATATTATTGCTTTCTCCACTGAATAAATCAATTTTTACATTATTTGAACTGAATACAACACCTTCCTCTGTGAACAATGTAAGTTTGTATGTATTCTGTCTTTCGGATGTATTAACAATGTTCAAATCCTTAATAGCATCTTCAAATGTTTCACCATCATTTAATTCAAGTGCGATAGCTGATAAACAATCGTAATTAAGCTTAATCTTTCTTGAGAATGAAGCTACTTTGTTGATTTCAGAATGGTATTTCTCATCAAGCTTATCTCTCAAATAATCCTTTACTTCATCTGCCGTTGGATACTCAAATCTGAAATGGAAATGGAATCTTCCTGGTCTATTAATAAGATACTCGTTCAAATCCCTATAATTATTGCATGTAACAACAAATAACTTCTTACCTGAACTTGTACCATCAAATAAGGAAAGCATTTTTGACTGTGGATCGTTGTCTTTACTTCTAGCGAAAGTTTTATCAAATTCATCAAATAACACGAGCACTTCATTCTTAATATCATTTAAGAAATCATCAATGCCAGGAATAAAATCATCGACTAAGATAACAGGAATACCATTCTGAATTGCTTTCTGTGCCAATAATCTTGCAAACAATGACTTTCCAATCCCTTTATCTCCACTGAGAATTACACCTAAATTTTTGCGTGACTTCTCAAATCTGTTCAATACTTTATTTGCTCTTTCTTCGTGAACTCCGTAGATTTTATCCTCTTTAATCTCTAAATCATGCTGCTTCTCTAAAAAGAAACCTGTGAATTGACCAAATCCGACTTTATATGTCTGAGCTGGCAGATTGTCTAATACGACTAAATCTTCACCATACACCTTATATGTAGTTCCTGTTTCAATAATTTTCATAATTTTATTCCTTTCTATATCGTTCATCTATAATTCATTCTTCTCTCAACTTCCTGATCATTTTCTTTATCGTTGAAATATTTGTAAGCAAGAGTCATAGGATAATTAGAATCTTTTGCTCTATCCCACATCATAAATTCACACCAGTTCGGCTCTTTATATCCATCTTTATTGTCATTACACCAACTTGGATCTTCAAACAAATCATCAAAAACGCTCTTAAATGAATACTTTTTTCTCTGAATATTCCTATCTTTGATAACAGTTGACTTATCATATCCTTTGATTTCTACAAGAACATCTTCACAGCCTACTCTTTTACAAAGTCGCACAAACCATTTCATAAATTCTCTGTAAGTCTGTTCAAATTCTCTGTCTCTTAAAGCTGCATTTACAACAAGGATATATTCGTCTTGCGTTCTCAATGCTCCTCTAGTATGACTTTTATTACCGTACCAATCAGTTAAATTATTTGTCACTTCGCCAAATTCATCACATGAACACGAACTGTTATAACCATTTTTCTGAATGATATATGTATTCATGTCACCTTCAGAACCTGTTACTCTTGGCAGATGATTTAACACTGTTTCAAGAATATATCTCTTCTCAGGCTGTGTTCTACCCATAGGACGAACTGTTATTGTACCGTTGATATAAGTCCAATACGACATTTTTTCTTACCTCCTTGCTTTAATATTCTCTCTTTGTTACCAAAGGAAACATGAATTTACTTACAATTCCCAAGTCCAACTTTGTAATCGTCTTTCACATCAATAGTTACTTCTCTCTGAAATTTTCCTTCCTTATCATAGAGGGATAAATAATATCTGTTACCACGCTGCTCTAAAACGACATCTTCATTCTCGAATAGTTCAACTCGTTTCTGTTTCTGTACTGGTTTAATTTCTACCTTTAAGCTGTCTATTGCTTCTTTTGAACCAACTAATACGACAGGATTTACTTCTTCAAGAATACAGCTAATATCATCATCTAACTGACTATCATCATTCGTATGTTTATCAACTGCTTTTATTACGTCTTTCTCAAATAATAATCTATTTGCCATTTTAATATTCTCCATTTCTACATATATAAATGATATTTTCTTCCAATCTGATCAACAACCTCACTGTCCATTGGTCTAAAACCAATTACAGTAAGTGTCCTACCATCTTCTTCGGATTCTAATTCAGTGCGACAGTTATCGTATATTCGCCAAAAATCTTTACCTTCAACCATTCCTAATTCTTCTGCCATAGTCTTAGCTTTTAGCAACTGATTCTTATTCTTGGCTTGAAGAACACATTTTGTAAATTCGCCCTCAATCCAATTGTGAAGAATATCTTCGTCAATATAGCCATCGACATGACCATCTAAATCGGCATTATTTCTAATAAACCAACTGAGAAATGCCATAGAGCCGTGACTGACTTGAGCTGCGAGCTTGCCATGACTCATGTTTAAATCTTTTCTAGCAATAATAATTTGTTTATACATATACATCCTCTTTCCACTCATCTAACAAATAGAAACCATTAATCTGATTATCAAGCTTTCTAACCTGTTCTATTAGTTCAGCTTCTTTCTTCTTACTATCTGTTCTTTGACACTTCTTCCATAAATCCTCACGCTGCTTAGATAATTCATTATACTTATCAGATACATCTATCTCATCTACGACTGAAATCTCAATCTTCTCTCCGCAGTGAGGGCAAAATTGAATTGGATAATTATCTGTCTGCTCATACTCATCACCCCAAGAGCTAAATGTTTCTGTGTATGAATTACAAAATTGAGGAATTATATTGTCATCTGAATCTCTTACTAATAATCCAAATGTATCGTTGCATACCAAATCTTCACCTGTAAATACAATAGCTTTATCATTTTGAATTTCATCACAGCAATAAGTGAATGGCTTATGCTTATATGCACAAGTATCATTGAATTTTAATTTGATTAACTCTATTTTCATATCTTTATTCTCCTAAACATCTTCCACATAAACAGTAATGCAACTTCCAATCTCACCACTCACTTTTGGGAATACTATTGTAATGCTATCTATGTAATATTCTTCTCCGTCTGTATCAATGACATCATTAGTATTGATTATTAATGGAATTTCGTTCTTTCTCATATAATCTAGCGTCTTAAAAACTTCTGATATATTCTCTACTTCTGTATATCCAAGAAGTTTATAATCATCATATCTGTCGCTAAAACCAACAATTCTTATATGCAAGTCCTATACCTCTTTATATTTAGTTATTCTCTCTTTTATTTTGGAAAACCGTGTGTAGAAATGCTTTTAGACAAAATTAACAGGAAATGCTTCTTTCTTATTTCTCATATAAAGCTTTCTGAAACTGTTTTCTAAATTTCTTACAAGCTGATTCATTTTGACTCTCTGTTAATACTCCATGTATATAACAATACTGAATTGAATGTAATAATTTTTGTAACCTCTCAGCGTCTTTACCGAGAGTACACCCTTGTTTATTCACATACTTTTCCAAATTATCAAGTAAGGGATCAAAATTACTCATATCTACAACTTTACCCATGCTCTTATTCTCCTATCTGATCTACAATACTCTGCAACTTATCAATATATATTTGAGCTTCTTCTTTATCTAATTTTTTAATATTTGACGGAACAATAGCAATATTTGCTTCACCAAATATCTGATTATCAAGACATGCCCTTTCAAACTCAGTTATTACATCTACATAAAGTTGTTCTGGATCAAATTGAAAACAAATCACATCACCCTTCTGTGGATGTAGTTTTCTAACCTTAATAAGTGTCTGTTTAAATAATTTCTTTTTCTGTCTCTTGTTCATATTTATCACCTACCTACATTACTTCTAAATGATATTCTTCAACATATTTTCTTTTCTTCCAAAACTTCCACCACGGAAATTTCACATATTCTATTTCTATAACTCGAAGCATCTTGTCCTCATTTTTATCTCTATCTAACCTTAAAGCAGGTGAACTAAACATTGCTTCAGCTAATTCGTTAATAGAAATGTGTTCTCCAAGTTTGTATTCCTGTTTGTGTGGCTGTGGAGGATAATAAGAAATTACATCATACTGTCGTAATTCATATGCTCTCATACTGTTATTCTCCTATTTGCTCATTCTAAAACACTTTCGCATCGCCAGCCGCTATATCTTTTACTTCTACAAAAGAATTTAGATTATCCTCCATAGTTGTAATCAATATCTCATCAAATAAATCTTCCATCATACCAAAGAATCGTACAGACGGATGAAATCCTGGATATTCTTTCAAACGGCATTTATTAACGTTACCTCTTAATACAGGAAGTCCATGTCTTCTACGCTTGTTGTTATTCCAATGGATAGGATTGTCATAAAAAGCTTTCTTCTTTCGTCTGTACTCTTCTAATTCTTCTCTTGCAAGTTTATCAATTTCTTTTTCTCGCTCAGTCTTCGGAGGATTACCATGAATAATGTTGTCAAATTGCTTTCTGACATTATCGTTTACTTCTACTTTTTCTGAATCACTCATCTTACCAAAGTTCTGAGCTACATCTAATAGTGTGTTTTTCAAATTGTTATTCTCCAATTTCTATATATTTCATTATCCAACTATCGTATTTATTTTCTTTAATCAACTGCTGATATAAATTTATCCATTCTTGTGCAGAAAGACTTTGAAACTTCCAAACACATTCTTTCCAGTATCTGTGTATAAAACGACTTTTTGTTTTTAACTCAATGCACTTCACACATTTATCATATAGTTTCCTGGAATACAAATTCGATTTACTTTTATTCCAGCCATCTATAAATGCTTCAGTCGGATCATACCTACTTCTCATATCAGTAAGAGTTCTGTCGTATAACTCAGTTTTTGCATTGTATAAACAATGAAGCAGAAAGTAGATGTCTTCATAATCGTTTTCAAACTCCCACTCTCCAATGTTTAAATCAAAATACATTATTCTCCATTCCTTACTACATCAAACTTAATTGGCAACATAGCAGTGAATTTACTCTTCATCCAAGGTTTTTCTTTAGTTGCAAATTCATCTCCAAACTCTTCTGCCAATACAAAATCTCCGACAGTATAGATGATAGAATATCCAGTTAAATCTTTTGGAATCTCCTTATTTACATTACAGGTTTTAAGATGAATCATTTTATCTATGCACTCACCCATTAAATCTTGAAAGAATACAAACGTTCCATCACAATTGCAACGCTGCATTGTGAAATATTCAAAATCTGCATCTGGATCATACTTAATAATTACATTAAAATAAGGTTTGCCACCTTTAAGATAAGGAACATCTATTAAAATTGTTCCATCTTTGGTGTAAGTAATAACCGTAAATAACTCTCGTATATCCTGTTCAATCATGGATTCATATTTATTATTCTCCATGCCATTGCACTGACCTGATGCAATTCGTTCTTTTACAAATTCTAATGATTTACCCATTCTGTTCTCCTGTTTCTACTCGATCTTCATTCAACAAACCAAATTTTCGTAAATAATATTGTTTGGTTTTATCATCGACTCTACAATAAAAATTATGTCTTCCTGATTTCTGTAGAGATAATGTGTTTATATTAAGTTCTGCATTCATAATAATCAGTAATTCGTTTAATGTAATATCATAGCAATGAAACGTTTCGCCTATTAAAAGCTTGTAATATTTCTTCTCTAATTCTGTTATTTTTCTCACCTACTTTCACAACCAAAAGAAACGTGGTTTTCCTATTGGTTTATTCTCCTAATGGTCTTTCATATGTAACCAATTTTTCAACAATCAAATCCTTTGGTAATAAATCTTTACAGAAATATGCCGTTGCAAATGGACTACCTTTTACTACAGAATCCATATGTTCTTTATTGTGATAACAAATTCTTGCATCAAAACTAAGAATCTGAATACCATCTTTGAAATATTTATATCTTGTTTTACCTTGCAGGGAATTAAGCGGTAGAAGAACCGCAAACGGTTTGTTGAATGAATAAAGTCTTTCTAAGACTTTATCTTTGATTGAGAAGGGTGGATTACTTACTATTAAATCCCAATGTTCAGGCTCGTACTCAAAGAAATCCTGACCTTCAGCTAATGAACTTCTTACTACTCTATAACCTAGCTCTGTTAATCTTCTGTAAAAAGCTGACCATTCTTCATCGAATGGAAGCCATATAATTTTACCTTTTGGAAGATATTTTACAATGTGATCCACAGCATAGTAAGGCGTGTATAACTCATTATCTTCCTTATCTGATGTTAAATATCCAATATTTAATGCCAATATTTGTTCACCTAGTAGCTGCGCAGCTTTACTCACATGTGAACGTTTTCCTTTCCTTAATTGTAATTACGTTATTATATTCTCTGTTACTTCTTTCTAATGTCCCATAAATAAGGACTGCTACATCCACAATTATGAATACCATCTCCAAGAACACATCTTCTACAATCTTCGTATTCTTCATGTGTTCTACAATACTCTTTAACTGTATTTATAGCCTTTATAATTTCTTCATTTATGGATTCTGGTTCAATATACTCTCTTTCTTCAACTCTCATAATCAATCACCTTTGTCCTAAATATTGTATGATTTTCGTGACAAGCCAAGAAACCAAAATTTCTTTTTAGTTTCTATCCAAATAAACTATATTATCTACATTATAATGAAGCACACCTATCTCTCCATTAAACCTACCTTTGACATACCATGCATAAGGGCTGATACCTTCATTCATTATTTTTGCAAGTTCATCGGCTTTTCTTTGATGCTCATCAGCTTCATTCTGCATAGATAATTTTTGAGAATCCCATATAAGATTTGGAATTGTATCTACACACTTTCTATACATTTCATACTCTTTTATATATTCTCTTATCACTTTTGTCATTTTGGGAATATTGTCTTTTAATATTGGTTCATTGCTAAGTCCATATGGATATAGGATTAAAACACTTCTGTCTATACATTCCATAGATATTAATTCTTGTACACAAGACTTTGGTTCTATCAAATTATCACCTCCCAGATATTTATTCTCTTATTTCAAATAACTTTTCTACTGCTTTAACTCGCTTTGTATTGTCAATCGTTCTTTTGACTTCCTGTTGCCAAATACATTCCCATTCTGAAGGAGCTTCATGCTCACTGACTAAGACAATATTCCTCTCACTCATCTTCTCAGCCCAATTCCAAAATCTGTCATAATCAAAGTTCTTACTTGATCCATATTGTTTCGTACCCTTATATGGAATATCGCAATAAAATAAGCAGTCAACTTTATCAGAATATAACTCTTCATAATCTCCACATTGGAATTGAATATCTTCTAACCTTGGAATTTGTTCTAACAAATTTCTCTTAGCTTCGTCATAATAATTTCTTTCAGTTCCAGCTTTTGTATGTACGATACCTGAGTAACCGCCATCAAAGAATCTGCCGTTATAACTTGAGAGAAAACCAACTGCTCCAATATACCAATCAGGATATGTAGACAATCTTTTGTTAAAGCACTCTCTTACATCTGAATAGTGTTCTTTTGTAATAAATTCTGGGAGATTTTGAATCTGATTTAGATTCTTGAACATTTCAATAAGATATTTATGATTGTCAGAAGCGATTTTTGTGTCACACTGAACTTTGTCGATTACATTACAACCACCGCAAAATGGCTCTATGTATGTTTTGATATTATAATCTCGCAATCTTTCTTGAATAATCGGTAAAATATTATCAACTATACGAGATTTTGAACCCATATATTTCATAAATTACTTGGAGTAAGGAATTCCTTCTTGTGTACACGAACCTCGTCTCCTTTCATTATTCTTATTCTCTTAATTTTCCCAATCTAATGCCTGACCGCATTGATCACAATATTTAATGTCGATATCTTTGTAGCCATCATCACACAATATTTCTCCGCAAGTAGGACAATACCATTCAAACGGAATTCTCTCTCCGCTATTTTTTACTTTCTTTGGTGTCTGCTTTTCAAGTGCCTGTATTGCCATTCCATAAGCATTTTCAAAAGAACATCCCCATGAAGTATCACATGGGATTGCTTTACCAAGTTCATTACAATCATATTTTAGTTCTTCGATAGCTTCACTTTCTGTCATTTGTCACCTCCTAAATCACCAAGAAACTTCGGTTTCTTGTGCTTACTTTTTATCTGTAATCTCAAATGGCACAATTGACTCTGGAATATAATTAACCTCATACTTGTACTTATTCACTTTAGCACCACCTAAATCCTCAATGACATACATCGTATCTTCATTTAGTCCAATAATATGTCTCTTATATGTACCATCTTCCATCTCTACAACAAGTGTCACCTGATCATCTGTTGCATCCTCTCTACTAAATGCACCAATCATTTCAAACTCAACCTTATCAGTACGAGTGTTAATTACTGCAAATCTTCTAAGAACATTAAAGTTCTCAGCTTCCTGTTTCATATTGTATGTAACCTTTTTTGATTCAGTTTCAAAAGCACATCCAGTTAATGATGTTGCTACCATTCCAACTGCTAACATTACTACTAAAATTTTCTTTTTCATATAATTTACTCCTTACTATCTCAAAATCTTACTTAATCTCCTCACAACTTCTTCACAAAATCTGTACAAACAAGTCTTCTTAAATGCTATTCTTAATTCATCAACAGCTTGTCTATATTGCTGACGTAATTCGTTGTCTATCATATTATTCTCCATCATATAATTTCACTGTTCCATCTGAATTATAGATAGGTGTGATTCCAAATTGATAACCATTCCATTTTACAAAATACATTACTTTTGTGTTTTTATCATAGAGAACTTCAGTGCTTTTATCACCTGTATAAATTGTTACTAAGTCTATATATTTATTTCCAAGAATGGTACTTTCAGGATCAATATCACCTTTTGTACATCCAGTCATTCCAAAACATAATGTTAATCCTAATACAATTGCTATAATTTTCTTCTTCATATGATTTATTCCCCCTCCTTCAACACAAGAATTGCTTTATAGTATCTGCTATTGCATGAACTAGATTCTACTTTGTATCCATCATCCAAATAATCATTCATAGCATTCTCAAAATCATTGCTGTTTTCCATTTCTAAAATTACACAGTTCTTCATATGACTTATTCTCCTTTACTATATCCAGTTTCTTCAAGGAACTTATCAAATTCCTCTTTTGTCATATTGTTTGGATAATACATATCCACCACCATATCAAACGGCTTCAAATAATTATCTAACACATCTTCAGCATCTTCTTTTGCTTCCTGCATTTTCATATTAATATAATCTTCTCTCGTCATATTCCATGCTGTAGGGCAATCTGTGACGGTCGAAAATCTACAATATAATCCGTTCGGTTGCTTTAATACAAATCCTGCCATATTATTCTCCTAACTGTTCTAAGAATTCATTTCCACAATCACAAAATTCTCCAACCATAGACTTCATTAATCCCCATGACATACCAGAATGTCCCTGATTTTTCATAATTTCAATTCCATCTTGGATAGACTTTTCTTTAATAGTTTTGATAATATCTAAGCACTGACCAAGTTCCATTCCTCTGTATAGATCATTAAGTCGAATAGGAACACATTTATCCCACATATTCCATTTATCTTTAGATAAAACCTGATGACCTTCTTCTATCCAATACTTTGATAATTCAGGGATTTTTCTTTTGTGTTCTTCCTCTTCATGAATTAATCTTTGACGACCTTCTTCTTGCTCTTTATTAAATTCGTCAAAAGTTTTACCTGTACAAAGCATATAAGCATCATCTAAAGACATATCAGATGTTAGTTTATTCCCATTGAATTCACCACAATATTTATTGCTATCCTTTGCTCTTTCGTGCAATTCCTTTATAGCTCGTTCAATAGTCCAACCGCAAAGAAAATCAATCTCTCTATATTCCATATTGTTTACCTCCTGTTGTTTTATTCTCCTTTAAATTTGACACTATTGCTTTTCATTGTATTTAATAATTCTTCCAATGATCTTCTTCCAATATCTTTCCAATGAATGATGTCATCAGATGTGTAATTACTCATATCTTCAATATTTTCAATTCCGTGTTTGTGTAAAATTGTATATAATCTAACCGAAATATTCATTTCTGCCATTTTCAAAATATCAATCCTCCTATGAAATCTATGTTTCTTGGCAAAAACATTACTATATATAGTGTCTATATTTTGCACAGACACTATATATAGTATTTAATTTACGCCTGATATACAAAACTTGGCATTGGCTGTAATTTAAACAGATTTTTCTCATGCATTGAATCAATCTTAGCTTTTACTTCCTCATTTGGCTCAATTCCATCTCTGATATATGCATCTAATTCAGCATAAGTAAATCCAAGATTGTCTTCATCTGTCTTTCCACACAGACCATCGGTAGGTGTCTTATCAACTAATTCAGACAAAAGCCCTAACTCACGACCGATAGCTTTAACCTCTGTTACTGTAAGCTGAGATAATGGACTGAAATCACCAGCGGCATCGCCATATTTTGTAGCGTAACCTACCCAATCCTCAGAAAGATTACATGTATTAGCAACACGACCATTTACTGACTGAGAAATAGCATATAATGTAGCCATTCTGATTCTTGGTGGTAAATTAATTCTGGACTGCACAGATATGTTTAATTCGTCAAAACCTTGTCGTGTATCATCATAAACACCATAACGAATAGCATCGTACACACTATCTACAGTTTCTTTTATATTAACCTCAATACTTTTAATATTCAGTAATTCGCATAATTTATATGCATCCGTAATATCTGATTGATGTCCATTTGGCATAATGACTCCAATTACTCTATTTTTTCCAAGAGCTTCTACACATAATGCAGCTGCAACACTTGAATCTTTACCACCAGAAATCCCAACTACTGCATTACAATCTTTCCCATTTTCTTCAAACCAATTTCTGATCCACTCTACGATTTCATTTTTTATTTTCTTAGCATCAAACATTTATATATTCTCCTTCCTACATTCGATTCATCACATCATAGAACCGAATTAAATACTCATATACATTTCTAGGAACTAATTCTTTTACCTTTTCAAATTCACCCTTTTCACATAAATCTCTAACCAAACTTGAAGAAGTATGATTTTCTGGTATCTGAATTTCTGTGAAGTGATTTTTATATGTCATAAGATTTGCTTCTCTTAAAGCAGTCTCAAGATTCTGACCTTCTCTCACACATGCTACAAAATTATATTCCTCAACAAGCGGTTTCCAATTATACCAAGTTGTAAGTGTTTTAATATTATCCATCCCCAAACAAATATAGTATTCGTTGAAGATATAATCTTTTTCATTCATATCTCTTATCTGAGTAATAGTATTATATGTCCTCTGTGGAAAGAAGCTGGTTGTTTCAACTTCGGATGCCCACATATTATTTTCATCACAATTTGGCATTGAATTAATTAGCGATACTCGACAATATCCAGGTATCAAAGTCTTTTTCTTCGCAACATATGTATCATGTGCAGGTATAAACAATATAGCGTCAGCATTAACCGCTTTTTTAGCAGTCAATGCCATATCAACATGGGCGTTGGTAATTGGATTAAAACTTCCTGGTATAAGTAAAATTTTATTCATGATCCATTCTCCAATTAATACATCTCTTTAGATAATCAACATAATCAGGGTTTTTACACATGCCTTTACCTTCTACATCAGACACTTTTGCAACATCCATACCGTTACATTTAGTGGTTTTCATTACAATATTTAAAGCAGGAACATCTGTGTCATTACTCAAATAAGTACCAATTCCAAATGCAACGTTTACTCTATCATGGAAGTGTCTAAATAACTTATCAGCTCTTTCGAAATCAAGACTGTCACTAAACAGAAGTGTCTTTGTCTTAGGATTGATACCAAGTGACTCATAATGATTAATCATCTTTTCACCCCATTCGATCGGATCGCCACTATCATGTCTTACACCACTGAATAATGTTGCATATGTCAACTGAAAATCTTTCAAGAAACAATCAGTTGTAATTGTATCTGTGAGCGCAATACCATTTAACACACCATACTCTCTAACCCATGCGTCTAGGGCATACCAGTTTGAATATGCTGGATTGTGCTTGTGGTTGCCCTGACCAGAACACATAATCCATTCATGAGCCATAGTTCCAACAGGCGTGAGATTATATTTCTTTGCGAGATATACATTAGATGTACCAACAAATTTAGATGGACTATGCAATGTATCATTCAAATGTGAAAACTTCTCAACAACTAACTCCTGTGCTTCAGCAGAAAGCCTTCTTCTAAGACCAAATTCAGAAAATGTACCAGCATACCAATGACCGCTTCTGAGATTTTCATACTTTTCATCTAATCTCTTTTTGAAACTATTAAACAATTCCTCATAGTTATATGCCATTCTGAAATATACTTCGTTTACAATCGCAAGTGTAGGAATCTCATACATAGATGTATTAAGCCATGTACCAAATGTTTCGATAGAAAGACCGCAATCTGAATCTGTTGTAATCTCAAAATCCTCATATCTTGGCTGCCACAATCTCAGAAAATCAACATACGAGCCTTTCATCCATTTGATATTATCAATATAAGTAAGTTCATCTTCTGTGAATCTCAAACCACAATATAATTTAATCTGTCTACGGATCTCTTCTACCATTTCTGGTGTAAAATGAACATCCTTATTACGACATTTAAAACTCCAAGTGGTTTTATAATCGCTAAACTGATGATAAATAGCCTGTCCCATTGACAATTTGTAGGCATCTGTCTCCAACAAACTTGTAATAATCTGTTCCATATTATTTTCCTTCTTTCTTGATTTGATTAAATATTGTTCTAATATCATATTCTCTGTTTTCATACTCATAAAACAGATTAATGTACTTATCAATAAAAGCCATATCATTTGGATGCATTGCAATTGGTTTACTTTTCTTAGATTTCCACCATTTTAATTCCTTCTCAAAATTAAATGATTTACCATAATATGCTCTACCTGCTCCAAGATAATCGCAAAGCATTTCTTTTTTATACTTCATTGGCATTTCAATAGGATTCCCACCATTATCAAAATTGTCCTGCCAATATTCGTAATGGTGCTTGTTTCTTCCCTTATGGTGCATCCAAGCTGCTGACCAACCATTCTCTTTCTTGCAAGCATCTATTGGACTTGAAATACCTTGATAATACTTAACACTCTCCCAAAATTCTGTTGGAGAAAATTTAGATAAATCATGTATTAACCCTTGAAATGGAATCCCCACTTTACAGCAATAGTAGAACACCCAATGTTTATGCGTACAGACTTTCTTAAAATGTCTGAAAGTATTAATGGTATAATTCTTATACTTCATTATTCTCTCCAATCACTTCAATCTGACACATCTTCATTGTTTCTAATGCAGCTTTATGAGTTTCAGGAGTAACACCTGCACAGCAACTTGCATCGACTGTAATATCTGCATTAGGGAACGTTGCTTTTAAGATTAAAGCATTTGACACTACACAAATGTCTGTACAGAGTCCAACAAGTTCTATCTCGTCTTCAAAAATTAAATCATTCCAATGCGTCCATCCAAATGTAGGCTTATCAACATAATAACAATTCTCTACTTCTAATCCGTCTGCAATTTTCCAACCATGAGTACCAAAGATACAATGTTCTACTGGAAGTTTCTTTCCTTCTGGTGTATTGAGATAATTTGTATCATGTGTATCTCTAGTGAAGATGATTTTATCTCCACGATCCTTATACTCCTTAATTTTCTTTGCTACATTCGATACAATTGCCTGTGCTTCCTTTGTACCGAGTGAACCATCAATAAAATCATTCTGCATATCAATTACAATTAGCGTTTTACTCATTTTGTTACCTCTTTTCTTTATTTTTATATGTATTTATTCTCTGAAAACTCAGAAGAAATTCCGCTTTCCTTCGGTCTTGATTTTTATACAATATATAGCATTTGTTGTAATTTCTTGATACTATATATTGTATACGCTATTTTGTTTTCAACTACTTATTATATTATTCTCTACTTGTATCTTCAAAAACCTTTAATCCGCTTGCGGATTTATAAAATTTCCAGAGTTAATTCCTTCATATAATCTGTTCAACGCTATCTCAAATGCACCAATGCCAGAGAAAAAACTACTTAATCTCAAATCATCAAAAAGATATGGCATAGCTTTATACAATTCAACCAATATGTAATATAAAACATCTACTACAATGGAATTCCCTGCTTGCTTGTACAACTGACTGTTACTTACCATCTTCTCAGCAGCTTCAAAATTCTCATCTGAAAATCCCATAAGTCTAAAACACTCCTTCGGAGTTAATTTTCTGATTTTAATACCATCAACAATTCCTGTATCATTTGCATTTGCTCTTAATGTTTTAGAAAGCCCTTTCATTGGTGGTCTATATCCAAAATTTTGTGATTGATTTGTATATACTCCACTAACTTCGCCATCTGCGTCCTCTATAAACTTTTCATACATTCTCTCTTTCCATTCGGCATGAGATAATTTACTATCGTTTCTAACTGCAATCTTATTGCCTTCGCCTTTATTAGTTGTGATGGTTGGTGCTAATCCATTTTCGTCAAACACATTACCATTCATACCTTTGCCAGATGGATTTACATTTCCTAATTGGATAATTTTAGGTTCATGACTACCACCACCGCACGTATTTAACGTTGGACTACAACCATCTGTACTGTAGATTCTTCCTACTTGTGGATTCTTCCAATTTCCTTCACATTTGGAAATATTGCCGACCTGTTTCACTACATTGTCATTTACAAGTCTTGGATCTTTATAATCTCTTGCTGTTAAAGTAGGACAAAAATCATTGTATTCTCTTGATTTTCCCTCTCTTTTTACCTGGCAAGCATCATATAATAAAGCATCCTTATTATTCAGATTTGTTAAAAATCTCTGCACTTTATCATTTGAGATATAGAACTTCTCATCAACATTCTCTTCAAGAATATCTTTTAATCTCATTCCATTATCAAATGGTTCAGGATATGTAAACTTTCCATTATCCAATTCTTTCTTAATAAAAATCAGATACACACGTTCTCTATTCTGAGGAATACCATAATCTTTTGCATTGAGAACTTTCCAATACACATTGTAACCATACTCGTCCAGTTCATCTGTGAACATCTTGAATGTATCTTTAAACTGCTTTCCTACAATATTCTTTACATTCTCGTACATACCGAAATTCGGTTTATTTGCTCTGATAACTCTCAGATACTCTACCAAAAGAGATGAACGAGTCTTCTCAATGTTGTTACTTCCGCAGCATGGACACTTATCTCTTTCTGACCAATGAACTGTCAGTGGATTATACTCATGTCCACAATCTTTACAAGTCCATACAGAACCTTTCTGCTTACCAGCGACCGAAAAATCCTGACATGGCGATCCTCCGCAAATCATGTTAAATGGTTCAAGTTTTGTTTCATCAACCTTAGTAATATCACCAAGATTTTTACTTCCATCCTCATTGTGAATAGCACAATAAGAACTTGTTGCATATTTATCGAACTCACAGAAGTTCACTAACTTCCAGTTCTTCTCACAATAATTATTTTTTTCTTTATTCTCTGTCAAAATCCTTTAATCTACAGAGATTGCGCAATCATTTATCCTAGAATTTACTGTTAAATCCTTTCTTCTTAATTATTTTGTTGTAAAATCCTATGGAATTAACACGTCTGCTAAAACCATAGGAAAAAAATATTTCTTGTTACTTTTTTGGAAAATTTGGCTGAATCGCCAAGATAGAAATTTCTATATACGATTATTCTCTATCGAATTGCTATAAACATAATCCATGTCATAACAATTTGAAGAATATGTATTAACTGATCCTGAATAAGATTTATATTTTTCTTATTTGCTTTACAATCATCTATAATACAATGGATTACCCAGTTAAAACAAAATACAAAAACATACATCTTATATATTAACTCGTTTGGGTTAAAATATGTATAAATTGTTGGAATTAGCATAATCATAAAAGTCCAACTAAAGGCATGTTCACATAATGCCATAATATAATCGTTTTTATATAATTTATCAGGTGCATTTTTCTTCCACCATGACTTTTGTTTTGCTGATGCTAACCAACCTTGTAGATAATAATCGTCTACAATATGACAGAATAACATAGCTAATAACAAAATAGTTTTTAAAAACATTCATTTCACCTCACTTCTCAAGAAAATTTGGCTGATCAGCCATGAATAGAATTACTTCTATATTAGATTATTCTTTACATACTTTCTAATAAAACTGTTTCCAGTTCGATAGAACCCCAATTATTATTTGGTTTAATATAAGCGATTGATAAAACAGAACACTCATAACCAGGAGAATCAAATGCGTCTGTAACATCCAACTTAAAAGAAATGTTCTTCTTAGTTAATTCCTTCTTTAACTCGTCAACGACATCATAATAATTTTCTTCATCTTCTCTGTAACGATGATAATATTCATGTTCTTCATCAAAATACTTGTCCAAAATTTCTTCTATAATATCCATTCATCTTACCTCACTCTATTGGAATCATCTTTACCACATTATCACCAATATGTTCAACCGCATGATAATCTACAATCGACTTTAAAAAATCACATCTATTAGGTTCACATCCTCTTCCTTTGTATAAATTACATACATAATTACCATGTAACTGATTTGTACATTCAGAAAAGATACATTCTTTTGGTTCATCTGGCATTTTATCTACAATAATTTTCATATTCTCACATCACTATTCAAAGACTTCCTCAATAACTTTCAACTTAATACTCTGACTAAATTCTGAACCAGCAGCTTTTGGATGACCACCGCCACCAAATAAACTTGCTACATCTTTACCAAGATCAATATCTTCTTTAACGGTTCTATAAGATACCGTGCAACCATCAATATCAATCATTGCCACAAAATCAATTTCAGGATGCATTTTACAAAGTCTATTACCTAATTCGCTAACGAACCTATCTGCAAATACAAAGCCACAAACCTTACCGCACATAGGACTGGTAAACATGGTTTCATTCTTCTCTTCGATGTATCTATCAATTTCATCCTGCTTAATCTTTAGAACAACCTCATCTTTGGCAGATAATAATGGGAATATTTCACCACGTATCTCCGAAATACACCAATGAATAAAATCATCTCGACCATACAGATAAAGTAAGTCATTTACCTGCTTACAAATAACACCATCTTCACCGAGTTCTGACCATCTCCAAGTGTCATAATCTCTCACAAGTTCAGCAAATCTCTCTAATGCTTTATTATTCTCTAACTCTTCACTCAGGCTACCATTCATACCTAACCAATGATAAAACAACATAGTTCCCGATGTTTTAATTCCTTTGGAATCTTCGATAACTACATCACACCAATCATACTTATTTAATCCAAGAGCTGTTGGATGATGATCTAATAACTGAACATTGTCTCTTTTATTTAGCAACTCAGCAGTTTCTTCATTGACACGAATATCGGTAATATAAATTGGGATTGTGTCGTCCTGTTCTGTTTCCAAATATTCCTTTACAGTTGAATCAATATTGTCGTAATCACAGTATGAAATATCTACATATTTACCAAATGCAAGTTTTGCCAAAACTGCACAACCTATACCATCAAGATCTGTGTGTGTGAATAATTTAACCATGTAATCTCCTCTCTGCTATTTCTAATAATTTTTCTTTCTCATTTTTATATTCTCCACTAATGACTAAATCCAACAGATTATTTAATACCTCACCAATTTCTTTTCCTGGTTTATATCCAATAGTAATTAAATCCTTACCATTGACTGCTAAATCCTTTAGAGAAAAACATTCATCGTCTTGTAAGACTTCTTCTAAAATGTATTCAATGTTATCAATCTTTTGCAATCTAGTTTCCTGATTCATGTCTGCTTGTGCTTTAATATCAGCTCTGCGAACATTTAGTAATCTTCTGAACTGTTCCTCTCCGATTTTATTAAGCCATCTCTTGATATATTTCTTTCCCACCTCAAAAGTAGCATCATGATAATAGACTAATTCAACGACCTTTTCTCTTGTATCATTGTCAAATCTTAATCGCTTCATTATTTCATTGGTCATATCAGCACTGACTCTTCCATGACCTTTAAAATGTCTAATACCATCCTCGCCATCTTGATAACAATGTGGCTTTCCTATATCATGAAAAAATACAGCCAATGACGTAATCAAATCTCTTGGATTCAAGTCAGGTTCATAATCACATTCATAAGCTTGTACTGCATGTACTGTATGATTCCATACATCATAGATGTGATATGGATTATTCTGTTGAAAACCGAGCATATCTTTAATTTCAGGAATGAACAACGAGAATACTTCGTGATATAAGACCATTTGTACACAGAAATCACTCGATGCAGCAATTTTACAGAACTCACTATTGATCCTTTCAATAGATATATTCTCCAAATTCTTATACATTTTAGAGATATTCCAATCTGTATCAGGTTCAAGGACAAATCCCAACTGTGAAGCAAACCGAATGGCACGTAAAATTCTTAATGCATCTTCTGAAAATCTGTCTTCTGCTCTACCAACACATCTAATCTTGTGGTATTTAATATCTTCCATACCATTAAACGGATCTATAAGACCAATTTCATCATTGTATGCCATTGCATTGATTGTAAAATCTCTACGCTTTAAATCTTCTTTAAGATTTCGTGTAAATGTTACGCTATCAGGTCTACGACTATCTGAGTAATTACCGTCAATTCTGTAAGTGGTACATTCATATCCTTCACCGTCAATTAAAATTGTGATAGTTCCATGCTGTAATCCAGTTTCAATAATTCTCTTGTCCTTGAATACTTCCATCATTTCATCTGGTGTGGCAGAAGTTGTAATGTCATAATCGTGAATTGGTCTGCCAAGAATACTATCTCTCACTGCACCACCACATAAAAATGCCTCATATCCATTACTATGCAGAATATTGATTAATTCTTTGCAGCCTTTTGGCATTGATATATGTAATGATTTTGTCTTTATATCTGTCATCTCCCTTCATTTTATAGAAATCTTCCTTGGTAATCTTACGAAAATAATAACCACATTTTCCTTTCGTTGTTTTGTTTTTATCAGAACGCCTAACTGTATTCTCGCTAATATGATAATATTTAGAACAGTCCAAAATATTTTCATATATTCCATCAATTTCATTATTGTTCCTATATGCAATAACAGGAGAAGACTTCCAATTATCTATTCCTGTTTTATTCAATTCATAATCAAAAGAATGATTTATATTATATTTCGCAGTACACCACTCTAAATTCATAATATCGTTATTTAATTTATTTCCATCTTTGTGATTGACTTGTGGTAGATTACCATGATTTTCAAGATAAGTCATTGCAACAACTCTATGAATTCCAATATATTTTTTGCCGTATCTATTGCTTAATGTGACAGTTTCATATCCATATTTATCTATTTTAGATTTTAATTTATAAGGTATAATCTTTCCTTTTACCAAATAGATTTCACCACTTTTACTCACCAAATAATCTTCATAATTTTTAATAAATTCACACCTAAGAAAAATTTCTATGCGGTTTTGAATTTTCTGTAATAATTCATCTGTTCTGTATAAACCAAACCCATCCTTCTTCTTAACTGGATGAATTTTTAATTTATCAAAAACACTTGGAGATATATTCAGAAACTGAATGATTTGTTGTTTGGTAAGATAATCTTCTTCTAAAATATTAATATTTGGTATTTTCGTATATAGTATTTTATATCACCTCTTTCAAATTCACCTCAATTTTTGTTATATCAATAAAATATCACTTATTCGTTATCATATCCAAAAACAACAACTCATCTTTCTTCAATGTGATATCATAATCTTTCCACTTTTCCATCAACTCTCTTGTATCGAATCCATGTTCTACGACAATTGCATAACCATGAGGAGTTTTATGTTTCTCAATATATCTCAATGGAATATTAGAAAAATGATTAATATCTTCCATAAATCCTTTCACAAGAATCGCATCATCCACATCAAAATCAAATAACCATTTGCTTTCATCTCGATTTTGTACTTGCTGTGCAACGGATGCCAATGTGCGATTGAGCTGAGTTACACTTAGCTTATCTCTTAACAGACGAATAGTAAACTCTTCTCTGATTTTCTCTTCGTTCCTAGAATTAACTGATCTATATAATCTTGTCTGTTCACCAGAAACTCCTTTAGTTGCAAAACTTTTAAATTCTTCAATTATTTTATCTTCATTCTCTTTATATTCAAGAATTGTCTTATCTCGTTGCTTAAAATTTGGAATACCCTTATTATCCTTGTTACGAGAACGCATTAGATATACATATAAGTTTGACATTGTATTATTCTCCTTCTAAATAACAGATTGGTACTTCTTTTGTAAGCCATACACCATTTTGAGATAAAAAGAATTTATATCCGTCATTATACATATCTTTTGCTCTAACCTTATAAATAAACGATTCGCCATGTCTACTACCAACATTTGTTGCTGTTTCAATATCTTTTGATAGATGGACATATAAACGACTCTTGGATATTAACCCTTGTTTATTGATTGAAGAGCAATATTTAACACCTGTTCCATGATATAAAATATCTGGTGGCATACACTCTTTCAATTCTACATCGACTTTTACAGAATGACCTTGATTTGCTCTGATAAGCGTCTTCTCTCGATTAAATGAATATCTCTGTTTAGAATCTTCTTCTACAATTTTTTCAAGCATTTTCATTGTAATTATCTGAGTTTTATTAATTCCATTTAATAGATCTGATACATTAGCCCAGCCATGTTCGTCTAATGTGATGCCAACAACATCAGGTCTATGTCTAAGAATTAATGCTATGTATTTGCTTAAATTATTTTGCTCTTTATTCGTCATAATGTTATCTCCATTCTCCAATATACTCAGAACATTCTTTTTTGAATTTTTCCAATATATGTATTAAGTTATCTATTTCATAAGAATCATTAAATGTTATCTCAATTATTTCAGGCTTAGATATATCAATATTGTCAGCAACGTAGGGTAATGGTTTCATAAGGCAATTAAATCTGACGTTCAAACCTTTATGTGTCAATCTTATTTGATTGACATTTTCTTTATTTCCAACAACCTTCAAAAAGATTTCACCTTCAAAATTCCATAGGAAATGTGCGTTTCTTTCTAATGTAAAATATATACCATATATAGTATATATTACTTGTTTCTAATACTATATATGGTATATTCATAACAATTACTCACTTAATTCTGCAAGTGCCTTATCAAGATCCTCATCAGACATGTTCTCAAGTGCTGCATCCTGTCTCTTAGCCTTGATTTCAAGCAATCTCTGTCTCATCTCAGCATTTTTCTTAGCGTTTTCTCTCTTCTTTTTCTCATCCAGCTTCACACTAACAATATACTTAACAATTTCAATCTTGTTAGAAATCTCCTCGTATTCCTTTGACTTAGTATTCAGAAGACTTTCTTCCTCAGACTTCTTTGCTTCTGCATTGAGTGTCTTAAACACTGAGTCCAGATTTGTGAGAGATAAATCCCACAAATCAATTACGTTAATCATTCCTCTGAATGGGAACTGATAGTTTGCTCTTGTTGCATTGATAAATAATTCATTGTTTGTCATAATAATAATCTCCTTTTCTAATTAAAACTTAATCTTCATTACACGCTCTGTTGCACCCTTAACCTTAACAACTAAATCTGCTCTCTTTGTCATGGAGAATCCAATTCCTGAAAGCTGATCATCGGTATCTTCTACATGACACTTAGCACCTAAAGCCTCAAATACTCTCTTGTGCTTTTCAAGGTCACTCTTTAAGAACTCATTGTAATAGCCATTAGGACTTTCGTTGTTAACACAATCCTTCAGGAAGAAGAATAAATGTCTGTGACCAATTCCGTCCTGTTCGTCAAAATAGTTTGGACTATAACTGATTACTGATACAGGAACGAACTGATTTGTATTTACACCCCAAATCTCACGGCTTGAAATAGATGAATTTCCTGCTAATTTCTCCTTAATTGAGAAGTTTCCATTCTCATCGAGTGTTACTTCTGCAACCTGAACCTTTTCATCAGTTCTCATTGACTTATCGTAATCAAACTTGTAAATTTCTCCATTAAATTCAATCTCAGCTCTAAATCCATGCCTTACGCTTCCTGAATACTGATGTACAAAAAACTTATAAACACCTGGTTTCATTCTTGACAGGTCTTCCCAAGTAATATTCTCTACTGCAACCTTTCCATCTGGATGAATAATATCAACGTCTAACTGACCACCCATTCTTGAAACACTTGGCTTTCTACAATTACTAAAGAAAATTTCATTCTTATCTGGCTCAATACAATGTGCATCAAGATCGTGATTATCATGACCATCTTCATTCCACATGATTGAAAATCTGAGTACACCGTCAACATTACCGCCAGCAGCTTTTACATTCTGCTTCATATCAGAGTCAGTAATGTTGCCTGAATAAGCCCAAGATAATCCATTATTCCACTTGAACATTGTCTTAGCGTCTGGATTAACAGGTGCAATCATAGAAACAAAGTTCTTCTCATGCTTATTCTCTACAAAAGCTTCAATCTCCTTTGCAGTTGGAAGTACCTTATTAATGAAATCCTGTGCTGAAATCTCTTCAACCTTAGAAAATTTCTTAGGACTTACAGCGACATCCTTTTCCATCTGACCAAAAATATCATCTGCACCAACCATTCTTCTTGCAGCACTCTTATTTGAGAACAGTACATTATTTACAGTAATATCATTCAGATTAGCAAATCTTCTCTGTAATGAATCCATATATCCAAGTTCTGTAATGGTCTTCTTTGCATCCTCAAGCATCTTCTTTGTAAAAATAGCCTTTGGACGCTTATAATTGCTTGGAGCGACAATCTGCTCATACTTCTTAACTGCTGTGTCAAGATCCATATCCTCACTTACATTAATAAGAAGTGTTCCGATAGAATGATTTCTAATTCTTCCGATAGCCATACCTGCTGTTACCGACTTCTCCCAAGCATATAAATCCTTTTCAGTATCAGAAGTCAGCTTATCATATTCCTTCTTATACTTCTTGAACTCTGTGAGTACGCCTTTCCACTCTTCGCCCTTGTAAAGTGTGTTTGAATTGATAAGTTCAAGAATTGTATCAAGTGCTTCCATAGTAATCTCATCAAGAGAACGCTTAAATACATTTCTTGTATCTCTGAACTGTCCTTTAACTTCCTCATTAGAACGACTACTTCTATTTACAAACTTATTTGGAAGCTCTAAGAAGAAATGATCCCACTGATGAGACTTTCCATTGATTTCCTCAAAGTTAAAATCTGTACCAATCTTAGGGAACTTAGTTGTATAAATATCTGTAACTGTATGAGCTTTTACAAAAGCATCAAGTGCATCACATACTGGTTGATATGTTGTATCACCAAGATTCAGTTCCCAAATCGTATGAATCTGGTTGTCCTTGATCGTGACAGCAGAACCAATATTCTTAATAAACTGTCTACAACAACTACAATCATGTTCTCTACGCTCTCTGAAAATCTCATTTGTACCAGCAGGGAAGCTATCAAGATATGTATTCCATAATTCATCCTTATCTACATTTACCTCAAATAAATGTGTTGCCTCTTTCTGCATTTCATCGAAGTGCTTCTGTAAAGCCTTTTTAAACATCATAAATCCATCCATATTTTGTACCTCTTCTTTCTTATATTTATTTTTGTTAATTGTTTCTATTGTTATATTCTCCGTTTATAATCCCAATGAAACGAAGTTTTACTGTGGTTTCTGTTCTTTGTCTATAAAATATGTATTTCCATATTCATTGACTTTCTCTGTCAAATTCATTCTTGCGTAATCAAGAACGTCCGATGCGAAATTTGCCATACATGAATAACATAGATAATGTTTAGTTTTTCCTACACTCATTTCTACTAACCCAACTTCTATTCTTCCGCAAATCTCACATGACTTATTTCTAATACATTGACTCATATAATACCTCTTCTAATTTACCAAATTCCATTTACTGTCTTATCAATAGCTTCTCTCATTACACCACCTGTCATTTTATTCATTGTATCTGCAACAAGACCTTTAAATTCTGCTCTTATTCGTCTATTATGACGAGTACATGGTTTTGAACAATAATTATTTCTTCTACATTTTTTACAGTTGCCATTCAATTTCCACTGTTCATTTTCCTGAATCTGTTCCATAATATTTGTATGCTCCTTTCAAAGTTATATATTCTGACTAATATTCCTCTGCTATATCATCATATTCTCTTGAAAGATATCCAACTAAATCCTTATAAATATCTAACTGATGTTCATGTAAATAATTACATAGTTCAATATCTGTATTGAAAAACTTTTCAACAGCAGTTGAATTAGCCCATCTGTCAAAAGCACTTTCTGTTGTAACTCTAAGTAACCATCTGTTTCTAGTTCCGCTATGAGGCTCTACTATCATAAAAATAACTGTATCTGTTCTTGCTTCTAAATGACCTTCGTATTCATAAATCTCGTAATCCTGACCATTGTTTACTTTGTCATTCTCAAACCATCTTCTTATATTTTCCATTTTTACCGATCTCCTTGTTTTGTGATTAGAAAAATAGCTCATCAATCGACAAGTCCATATGTTCGTATAAGTCAACAATTCTTGAATCATTTTCATCTAACCCAAGTAAGAAACAACCACCTTCTCCTTGCTCAATTTTTACAATCTCATTCTTATGAAATTGTTCTATATCTATTTTTAATCTTCTAATACCGTAATATTTATATAAATCTTCTATTGCTGAGTTCAAACCATCCATCATTTTTTTATATTGGGAACTCAAGTCAAAATCGTATAAACTATTAATACTGTTTTCAATTTCATTATAAATATCTATTAAATTCGTCATACTTTATACCTCCACATGAAATCGAACTTTCTTGTTATTGTTATCTATGTTCATCTAACCATTCAAAGAATGTTTTGTTATATAAATTTGGAATATAATTCCTTTTTCCTGTTACAAAATGAATAATATCCTCAATAAACTTTGCCATTCCACTAAAATTTAATTTAAGTTTGTAATATTTGAAACAAAAAATAATATACGCTTTGGTTTTTCTACTACCATATTCCATATTATTATTTATTAGATTATGGTATTCGTCCTCTGTTAATGTGTATTGTTTTATTGTTTTAGATACTTCTATTTCTTTTGTTTCCATCTTTTTACCTCACAATCCAAATAACTTTACTTCAATATTTCTATTCTTATTTCTGTTCCCTCATAATTACCTGTTATATGCCTTTGGGCTACAGATATTCCCTCTTGATATTCATTAATAACATTCTCTAAAGATTCCATAATGTCATAAAAGTCTTTAAGCAGCCAAGGATGTGTATAAGATATATGAATTCCATCACATAAAAATCTCCAAAGAAAATCTTTTGCTTCGCTTTTACAACGCCACTCCTCTTCATATTTAAATTCCATAGAACCAACATAATCATAATATTCAAAATCATCAACTACTACGTCTCTATTAGTGCAACCAAGCTCTTCAGCATTCCTTAAACTGTAATCCCCATCTGTATATAATGTATAACTAATATTTATTTGCATCTTTTCACCTCGCAATCCAAAGAAAGAGAATTTTCATATACTAATAAACATGTTTATTAGTATCTGTCTTTACTTCTTCAACTTCAAAATCTTCCACTAATGTTCTTCTTTCTACTACTCTCTTTCCATTGCAATAATCACATTTTTCTTCCCAATATTCATCTTCATTCCATGTTATCCGTTCTGAATGTATAAATTTACCATTTCCATTACATTTAGGACAAATAATTATTTCTTGCTTATCAGATATCTTCACATTCTCACCTCCAACTTAACCACGCTTCAAAAAGCTATCAAAACTGTTTCTCATATATGTATAATTCTCTTTCTGATCATCACTAAAATCAGAGCTATTTTTCTGATACTTTTGAATCCATCGCTCAAAATCCATGTCTTTTTCATTTTTACAAGCATAAGCTACAATCGCAATTAATGCCGTTTTACACTGCTTGTATACTTCTGAATCGACTCTCACGCAACAGTCAATCATACCCTCATAACATTCAATGTCTTCTTCAATTACATTTGAATTTACATTTTTCTGAACAAATGAAAGTGTAGTTTCTTCTTCGACATCTTCTTTAATATTCTCTGTTTCTTTTGTCGTCATTGTTTCATTGGCTAAAAAATCTTTTAAAAGTGTTTCTAAAATATGTAATTTGTCTGTAATCATTCCTTTATCCTTTGTAGAATTACATGTATCAATTTCCGCAAATGATAAATTGTTTGTTTCTTCAGTTCCTTTTGGTTTTCTAGTATGCTCTACAACAACTTTTACGTTCTTTAACTTCTCAAAGTCGTTTAAGAATTCTCCAAATTTTTCATCGGGATATCCTGTTTTTTCAAACTTGTCAAAGAGCATAAACCATATAAGTGCATTTTTCTCACTAAACAGCTTTCCTGTTGTCGGTGTTACAATGTTATACAATCTATCAAGATATTCATTGAACTTATTAAACATCTCCTTGGTTGCATTCTCATTTAAAAACTTTCCAAGCTGCATTGCATTTCTTTTCCACTGATCAAAGAAGTTAAGACCCATAATTGTTTCATTTACAATCTTATCAATAGTTCCATTTCTATCTTTAACATCGGAAAATTTTGCACAATCGCTAAAGAAATCATGTCCAGATAATTCTTTAACATCTTTTGCAACATTGCACATATAGGTGATTGTTTTTTGGGCAACGTTCATTTTCGCTCCACTGTTATATCTAACAATATGTCGCCCCACTTCTTCATCACTACAATCAAGATGTTTTACTACCTCTACTGGACAATTATTAAAATCTTCCTTTAATCTTTCTGGTAATTGAGCATAACTTTTTCCTTTTAAGTCAAAAGAAACGATTTCATATACTGTATTACCATCTTCATCTTTAACAATTTTTCCATTTTCATCTTTTTTTACTTCTTGATACTCAATCACTGATGGATTTATTTTTTTACCAAGTGCAAATTTACCTGCTTTATAATTTTCTATTGTGGTACATCTCTGTAATCCATCAATCAGCCACAAGATAACACCATTATCTGTAAGCTGTTCACAAATCTTAATTGGATCAAAATCTTCATTCTGAATAACGGTTACTATAAAATTATCTCTAACCTCTTCTTCCCATTGACCAGATTTTCTCTGCTGTGGATGATCATTTCTCAGATCTTCTCTTTCAATCATTCCACATATTTTAGATGCCATGCAGGTATCTTTTTTTACCTTATCTCTTATTAATTTCATAGAATTTTTCCTCCCATCAAACTCTTTAAAGGCTTAGTTTTTTCATCAGAAGTAATCTTTTTTAAAAGATTGTCATAATGAAATGATTCAATATGTAAGATTTCACAAATCTCTTCTTTTGTGTATTTATCAGCAAGCATCATAATTATCTTGTATTGCAAAGGAGACAAACTATTCAAGTAATCATTAACTTCTTGATGCCATTCAGATTTTGTTTCTCTTATAAAAATATTCTCCACACGAAAATCTGAAGCTATCGTATCTCTAATTTCCTTTCCTTCCTCTGTCGTTACATCTAATGTTAATGGTTTAAGAATTACTTTTCTTTTTTTCTTCTCTCCATTCTCTTCGTAGTACTCATAAATAATATCTCCATTTCTATCCCTTGCATAATTAACACGTTTATCTCGCATTCTATCTCTTGTCCAATCTAAATACGAGCGTTTAATATTTGTTGTCAAATATGCTCCGAAATTATCATTCCTTGAGCAATCATAATTTTCAACTGTCTCAAGCAATACCTTCATCGCATCACTTAACAAATCATCAATTTCCATATCTGCAACACCCTTCATGGATATTAGCGGCAGACAAATTTTCTTTAATTCTCGTAAATCATTGCGGCAATATCTATCAACTATTGCCAACTGATCGGGTGATAAATTTGTTTTTTTTACTGTCACTTTCGCATGTCTCCAATCATTTTTGTCTCTAATATCTCTTTAAAATCCAGTTCATCATCTTTGATTTGACTATGTTTTGTCTCTGAATAACACTTTGGGCATCTACAAAACTTTTCATGCTTGTCCTTAGAAAATGACATCACACCAACCATAGATATGTAATACCTTTTACAAATCACCATTTTCGTCCACCTCCACAACTCGGTATGTATATTTACGATCAAATAATCCATCAATAGCCTTTTGTGTACGTTCTCTGCTGATTTTTGTATCATCAATTTCTTCTAAAATACTATGTATGATTAACATTTCATCTTTGAGTTGTCTTCTATTTCTTCTATTCTCTCTTATCTTTTTATATACAAGCCAAGCAGAATAAAGATCCTTCGGTGTTTCAAGTTCAATACTATGTAAAGCATCCATCAGAGCCGCATCAGAAGTGTGTAATTCATCTTCCAATTCAACATATCTTTCTCTTGCTTCTTTAAAAATATCCGAACATGCACCAAATTTTTCAACCCATTGCGTAATATTATCAGAAGGTTGATAATCTGTGTTTTCGATAATTTTCTTCGACTCTTCTTTTACAATTTTCTGAACAGGTGTTTCCATTTTAATATCAGGAATACACTCTATCCGAAAATTCAGATTTTTAAGAGTCTTTGGAAGCGACTTTAGAATATTCTTTGCTTTCTGTTCTGTAAATCTCCCCATATTTTTTTCTTTGCATGTTTCGGCTTTACCATTTTCACTTAGTCGGATATATACATTTTTATTATTCTTTATAACAAAATCCAACTATATCATCCCCTCTCTTTTATTTTTTAATGGATCATGTCTGACTTGAACAGACGACTTCTCGGTTATGAGCCGAGCGTTCTAACCAACTGAACTAATGATCCAGACCGACATATGGAAGGTATATATCAAATAACGAAACAAAAAGTATATGTCGGTTATGTAACTCGTTAATGAGTTATTCTCTATAAGAACTTATGCAGCTTATAGACTGCACTTACAGAAAAAATATCTGCGTTCTGAGGACTTACTGGGTAGAAAATCCCCATAACAGGGCATACTGGATTCGAACCAGTGAATACATGAGTCAAAGTCATGTGCCTTACCTCTTGGCGAATGCCCTATAATATTATTCTCCATATTTAATTGTGCAAATTAGGAATTTTAATTGCAGAAAACGCTTGAAACTTGACTTTCTTTCGAAATATATGTAAAATAAGTACAAGCGATATTTCGCTTCTGCAATGGCTTAATGCTGTTGTATGTATTTGGTTGATAGAGTCAAGTAGAAAGCTGTTGGCGCAGCGTTTGAATCGCTTGGCTCTATCTTTTTTGTCGCTTACAAAAATTATAATACTCCAAACAAATGTTCTTGTCAATCATTATTTCGAACAGGTGTTTGTATCATGTTCGGTTTTTGTTCGATATTTTTATTATATCATATTTTGAGTCCTATAATCAGGACTCTATCTGGGGAAATTTAATATTGTGTACCATAAATTCCTGTACTCCCTCTAATGAAAGCAATCCAAAGAAATCATTATTCTGATAGTCAACTGTATTCGCCTTGTTAATTATTCTTTTCCCCTCATCAATAGTAATTTGTCTTGGTCTTGTATGAATAAAAGTCATTCCATTAAAAGAATCAATCCATATCATACCAGGAGCTTCATCAATTATCTGTTTTGCCTTTTCTTTACTTACATACATTACGCCCTCGCCTCCTCTAATCTATATTCAGTTCCAAAAAACAAGCCGTTGAAACAAGCTTTATCTATAAGTTTTCGTTCATAAGCATCAGTAATATTTCCAAGTCTTTCAATAACTTCGTCCTTGGATATTGTTATAATTTGTTCTCCGAGCACCATAGAATACTCTGTTAAACCATTATCATCATCTGCATTAATGCAACTATGAACAGGCATGTTTATTTTTTTTAGCTTAGTTGTCAAAGGCATCACTGTAATTATAGAAGCATGTTTTGTTCCTATTGGATTGCTTATGATAACATATGGACGTTCTTTAGTCTGGACTGATCCTTCGCCTTGATATTTGATTTTCGCTTTTATAACATCGTATCTCTGTAAATCCATATGTACGTCCTCCTCTCTTTGTTATTTATGTACTTGGATTACCTTTGATACTTTGCATTATAGTCCATATATCTTAAATAGTCAATATATATCTTAATTTTTCAAGATATAATAATGTATAAACTTTTTACTTATATCTTGTATATTTTGTATATATCTTATATAATTAAGATGTATCTTAATCATTTGAAACATAGAGGGACAAAAATGGAAATAGCTAACACTAAACAAATTCTTCTTAAACTTAAGACCATAATGCTTGAAAAAGATATAAAGAAAAAAGAACTTGCCGAAAAATTAAATATCTCACAGGCTGCATTAACGTCACGATTTAAGCAAGAAAATATTTCAATCAATAATTTACTCGAATTATGCGATGCATTAAATATCTATTTAGATATTAATTTCATTGATAAGGACGAAATCACATAAGTATGTCCTATTTTTTTATTTTATTACATTGGCAATCCTACATTTTGTTAACTAACATTTGCCAGTTCAACATTGATTTTAAACTTTGGGGTACAATTTTTTTGATAAATTGCACTCGTTGAAAAATATTTGCTCCCCGCAAAATCTCGCAATCTTGCTCTTTCACTTAATCCACCATCTACCGGCGAATACCCAACTTGTTTCATGATGAATTTAATCATCCATCCTATACTCCGCCTATTTGGAGCATTGTGATCGGGAGCGTCATGATTCAAAGGAAAACCTTTGCAATTTGCAAATTTCTCTTCGAGATCTTTCACAACTCCCGTAAGCGCGGGTAATCCCAAATCCGACACCACTATCATCTTATTGATGGAATCTGCCGAGGATAAAAAATCCACAATTGCCACAATGTCACTGTTATTCACGTCTAACTTTGTTTTACTTAAGAAAGCCCTACCTATTTGATTCATATTAATCCTCCAATCTTATGTCGTTTATTGTCATTAACTAATAGTTATTATATTCATAAGATTCATAAAAGTCAATAGAATATCACAAACATATTTATAGGATATCGCAAACATATTTATAAAATTCTCAGTTCATTTGCCATATTAATTGCAGCTTGATATTTATCAACATCATCAGTAAGCATTCTTATAATCTTTCCAAAATCATCAGACTTTAATGAGACAACTGGCATATTTTTAACTATCTCATCTCCCTTACCAGCAAGCACGTTATGAATGAATTCTCCATGGTCATTAATCAACTGTCTATTTTTCTCTTCTGTTAATCCAATATAATTCATTGTCATTTGTAAATCAGTATGATTGAACAATTTCTGCAATGACAAAAGACAATCAGGATCAAACGGGTGTGTCTTATGAATCCAATACCCGAAGCTTTTACGAAGGCTGTGACTTGATATAGGATATCGAATACCAACATCCTCAACCGCTTTTTTTAGTTTCTTTCTATAATCATCTGTTTGCCACTTTACAACATCATTGTATTCTATAATATAATATAAATAATCTCCAAGACTCTTGTATTCTTTTTGCTTATGAAAGTCATCCAAAATTTTCTGCTTTCTCTTATCAGAAAAATCTTTATTTAAATAACCACACCATGTTTCAATATTCATATAAAAAGGTGTATTAGGATGTCTTAACAGCCATAATGTTTTAGGTATATAACTGAATATATATTCATTATAATGTTCCATTGGGTCAATTTTTACGTGTGACAAATAATTGTCAACCGCCTCCCAAACCATATTACTTACAGGAAGATTAGTGATCTTTCCAGTTTTCTGTTCCTCGATGGTATCAATTTCACTCTTACGATTTCCGTTCTCGTAATACAGATCCGACCATTTCATCATAACTGTATCACCAATTCGTCTACCAAGAAGCAATTCTAATAATGTAATAAGATATCCGTCCCATTCTTCATTTTTTTCAAACCACTCAATAACATTCTTGATATCTTCCATGTTCCAAAATGGCTGCACCTCTGTTTTACCTTTTTTCTTAGTCGCATAATCTCTTGTCTGTGCCATATTAAATAACCTCTCTTTCTATATGTATTATTCTCCGTTTTTATAGTATCTATCTCTAATTTGTTCGGCTCTATCATATGCCTCCAATAAATCGTCACACCATCTAATTTCTATATTCTTAGTTTGTTTTCCGCAACAAGGTTTATTAAAACAAGCTAGATCCTTTATATGCCATTTTTCACGCTGATGACCTCCACGCTGAATTCCAGATCCAAGTTCATTTATTTTCATACAATTTAAACATAAAAATTTTGAACTTCTCTTTGGATTTCCCATATTCATTTTTCGTCACCTCTTTTCTGTAATAAAAAAAAGAAGCAGTTGATTCCTGCCTCTAATATTATTATACTGTAGTTCTATTTTATTATTTTTTCAAATCTATCATCTATAATCATGTGTTCTGGTTCATCGTTCCATACGTTTAAGATAACAGTTTTATCTTTTTCTTGAGTTAATTCGTACCAATGACAATGATTATCATCAGGATAATCATCTTTATCGGTTACTATATAAATATCTCCAATATTTATTATAAAATCTGGATTACTCATCTCAAGACATTGTGAATTAACTTCACGTTTACATTTTAATTTATCACCAATATTATATAACATATCTACCTCCACTTGAAAGCAATTTTTCTTTGTGTTATATATTTTTTACACAATTCATGAATGTATTTGATTCCATATCAAATGGATTACAATCATAATAGAAAATACATTTTGTAAAATCTTCTGCGCACTGTAAAATAAGTGTATCAATATCCGTTATATTAGAATCAAATAGTTCGATATCCGCTCCAAATACATTACAAATATGTTGCTTCTTATCTTCATTGTCAGTTACAATCATTTCCCAAAATTTTCCTTCTGGATAAGAATTTAAACTAAATCCTTTTGCTTTTAATAACTCACTATATTCCATAATTACACCTCCAAATTTTCAAAGAAAATCGTCATTTCTTTTAACAATAGTTATCCATTGCTGGTATGTCTTGACTTGCAACAATATGTTCATCTTTTATTTGTGGAGCTGAATCAATAAACTCACCATTGAAATTAACTAGAGCTATTGTATCACTTTCAATACAAATAATTCGTGCTTCAGGATTATATACCTGAATCCTTTTTAGAATATATTCCATTTTATCAAAGCATTTTTGCATATCACGAATGTCTTTCTCTTTAATGCCATTGGTCATTTTATATCACCCCCTCTAATCTACTTGTATAGAATTGATTCTAAATCATCAATGACAATTTCCAGCTGCCTCTTTACCTCTTCTTCTTTAATTTCTGTAAGAGATGTTTTGTAGTCTTTAATCTTCTCTTCAATTTGATCACAACACCATGTAGGATTATTTCGTTTTCTATCCATCTATATCACCTCTTCCAATCTTCCAAGTAATTCATTCTTTCTTAGTTGAAAATAAACTGAAAATCTTTATCATTTATTTCCACTGTGATAAGTTCTTTATTGTTGTCAAGAATATCTACAACTGCACTTTCATATTTTGCATATGCTGGGGTGCATTCATATTCCTTGCCCTCTGTAAAGTGGTCGTCTGTTTTTCTACAAATAGCTTTATTATTTTTCATTCATATTACCTCTTCTAATCTTCCTAATAAATCATTTTTTACTTCAATTATCGCATTCAACCTACCTTTAATCTGTAAATCATATGGACTATCAGTATTTTTTAATAAATCTTCAAGTCTGCCAATTTCTGTATCAAGCTCATTAATATATTCTCTTATCTTTTCTCTCATATCTGGCTGATTTTCATACTGATACAGTTTTTGTAATGGTTCTTGCATTTTTTGATTAGAATCTAAATCAGCATCTGCATATACAAACATACACTGATTTTTTATAAATGGCATATCCCAATTTAATTTCTGTATTAATTTACTAATTGTCTTTCACCTCAATTCCAAATATCTCACAAAAATCTTTGTCCTTAATAATATCAGCTATCTTAAAATATCTTCTTGCAATCTCATTAAACATATCCCTTTCACAAATTGCTTCCGCTGCTTTAGGATGATTGCTTTCTATAAAAGACTTATATTCTATTACTAAATCAGAAAATAACTCTTTTTTATTTTCTCTTTTACAACTAACTCTAATATAACTATCATAGCATTCTTTTAATTTGTCATTTGGAATACCTATAAATAAATTTCTTCTTAACATAATATTCTCCATTTCTATACCAAAAGAAAGTTAAATTTACTTGGCTTTTACTCACAAAAATTTTTAGCCCATAAGATAGTTCCATCATTGTTGCAGGTTAATTCAATCCCATATTTTGTTTTAAACCACATGTCAAGCCATTCAAGGAAGTCTTTTGTAACATTAATAATGTAGCTACTAACACAATTCGTATTTGGCAATGCAATTTCCATCTGTGGAATCCGTGAATATTCTGTTGCCCCCTCATATTCATATCTGAATGGGCAACCCTTAACCGCCAATTCGTTATTCAATTCCATTACCATTTCTCTTGTTATCTCCATACTATTACCTCCGTTCTTAAACCCATAGTAAACTTAGATTTTATGTGATTTTACATAATCCCAAGTTACATTATTCAAGATGTGTAATTTTTATTAAAGGGAATTATAATACTCAATAATATCTGCATCTGTAGCATAATAATCCTCCCAGCCTGAAACAGTATAAGATTTACCATTTTTAATATCAAATACAATTTCCTGAACTTCTTCTTTTGTTAATTTATATAAGCACTTAAATGTAATCATATTCATACCTCCCAAAGAAAACTTGGTTTCATTAGCTATTGTTTGTCTTCTAAGTCCAGAACATTTTTTATAGCATCTTTTATATAATCCATTTCAAATTTGTAATTCACCATTTCTCTTAACGATTCTTCTAATTTATACGAAATGGATTCTTCAACTACATTTCTCACATAGTTTATCATAACCTGATCCCATTGATTGTTGCAGCATTTAGACACATCTACATCGGCGGCTGCATCCATATTATAATCACTCCAATCATATTGTGTATTCATAAATGTTGTAGATAAATCATTGTCTTCACACTTTCCATACAACCATTCTGCAACAGAAATCGAATGTAACTCTTTGCCAATTTTATTAAACACATTATCATCTGTAAATAACCAATATTCTTTATCACTTGACAAATAACAGGTTTCTTCATTATTTAATTGTTCCGTTACTTCGTCTGTTAGCCATTCAATACTCACAATTTTCATATATTCTCTCTCCAATCTTCCAATGAAGCTATTATTTACTTTGTTCTCTTTGTTGACCATCAATCTCAAAATTAGATTGTTCTTCCATGATAATTCCAATACTTTTCATATAGTCCTCTTCTAACGTAAGCACTGTCTCAATTGTATCTTTGTCAATATTACATCTTTCTGCAATAAAATTTATTGCATCTTCCCATTCATATACTGGCGTATCATTCATAATACTATTCTCCTTTCTACATTCTACACAATATCATTTAACAACTCAATCGCTTCATCAAGTTTTTCACTCGCTTCTTCCATACTATCAATTGCATCTTCAGAACACATTCCTCTATAACTGCTTTGTAATCCTTCTGGCATATTGTCAAATGCATCCTGTTCTTCGCTTAATATAGAAGACAACTCACTTGATATCTGTTTTAGTTCAGATTGTGTACTTTGAAGTTTTGCTTTGAGCATATTTATCTTTTCTCTTCTATTCTTATTCATTTTGCTACTCCAATCTAAAAACAATCAACACCCCATACTTTATTTAATACTTTCGGATCATCTGGTATTTCGCCACATGTTTTTGTCGGGATATTTAACTTATTATACTCATCCTCACTGATTTCAATTCCGTAATCACCAGGAGCAGATTTATTAAAATCATCTCTATAGTGTGGCGATTTCTCTTTATAATAAAATTTATAATAACGCCCATTTGCTCTGTTGTTGTCATATCCCTCACATAATGTAGCGATTACTTTTCCTGTGCTAATTTCTGTTGTTACATTTCTTCGAAATCGTGGATCATACTTATTATAAGCAAGATATCCATGACTTAAGCTCCATTGTTTATTTTTTTCATCATTAGCTGACATTCGTTTTACTTCATCGTCAAAATTATCCCGGTAAACCTTGCCGGAATTTACACCTATTGTAAGATCATGTCGATTTCCATATTTGTCTTCTTGTGTCCATCTATATGTTTCTTCTCCATTGACATAATACTTACCTGTTCTACCTATACAAGTTACATTTCCATTTGAATCTAAGGCTGTCGTATTTCTTTTCGTTTTTGCATCATCAACTGCACGTCCTACGCTTGCAACACCTTTTAATCCTAACAATGCTAACATTTCTACTAGCATATTCATCAACCACCTTCCTATTTATTATACTTATCTGCCTTATTGTCAACATAATCTTTAAAGTCGTAACGGTTTTTTCCATCACCAAATTTCTGATTGTTTTGATTTTCTCCGCTAAACACACCTGAAAGCCATAAATAAATCAATATCGCTAATACAAACCCAATCAACTCTGCCATAATAATTACCTCCGTTTTTCTTTATATTATATCATGTCTTGTATCCTATTAAAATAATTTGAAGTTTCTGATTTATCGGTTAAACATAATTGTAATAGTATATTCATGTTCACTTTCAATCATTGCCATTTTAACTCTAGTGTCTTTTTTAATTTCGTCACACAACATTCTTAATTGTTCTCCATTTAGGTTTTCTTCTGTTTCCATTATGGTTGTCATACCTTTGTATGTATCAAATTCACCTTCAAGCCATTTAATTCCATATTTAATATATTTTTTTGCTAACAATTTATAATCCATAAAATTAACCTCACTTTCTAAACCAAGTAAATTTCCGATTCATAGGTTTATCTTATCCTTGCATAAGTTGTAAATAATACCTCGCAATTCTTCGATCTCTGTTTCTGAGAGATATTCGTTTCTATCGGATTCTGGAATGTCATAGATGCTGCAAGTATCATCATCTTCAAACCAAATTTCAAAGATATGATGCCACATTCCATTATCACAATTATATTCGCAATGGATAAAATACGGATTGTCATCTTTATCGGTCAACTCTCCATCACCAATATCCAATGCAAAGGAAGTATCATCATTCCAATATGAATGACACTTGAATTTTCTTCCATTGCCCCAATCTATTTCATCAAGGACGGTTTCGGTTTTTACATATTTCATTTCAATCATTCCTTTCCTAGTAAATCATCGTTTCATAGTCTCATCAAATTCAACATTATATTTTTTAAAATAGCTTTCGGGAGTTTCATACTGGTAATGATTTTCTTGAAGCCATATTCCTCATATAACGCTACAAGCATACTGGACAGTAGTGTTCTATCACTATATTGAAGTCTACGAAATGCTACATTATCAATCAAGTTCCCACTTTTGTCTACATTATCAAGATATATTTCTATATCAGTTGTTGTAGAATAAAAGCCTTTATATTTTTGAATCTTTATTATGCTTGTTGTTTGAATTTTCTGCTTTTTAACTAGCTCTAATTTGTACATTTTTTGATTTTCATTGAGAACTCTTAAAATTTCCTTTGTCTCTGCAATTTTACGATTTGTATTATCCAAAAGTTCTTTTAATCCAGTAATTGTTGTTCCCTGCAATTCTTCGCTTTTAATCGGTTCCATCGTATTTTCCTCCAATCTTCACAATAAATCCTCATTTCATCTTCTAAAAAATTAATCAAATTTCTTCGATAAATAGTCTCTGCAAGCTCCAACTGGGACGCATTCACAAGCTTCGAAACAAGTTGTGCATTTACATGGGCATTTATCAAAATCAATTTGTCTTATTTCTGTGTTTGTCATGTCTTTATACTTTTTGTTTTCCATTTATTTCTACCTCCTATTTTCTAAAGAAACTCTTGTTTCATACTTTGCATTCTCTATATTCTTTTTCAGTTAATAGTCCTTCATAGCACATATCTTCAAGCGTTCTATATACAGCATTAGCTCTCCAACTTGCATATGAAAAACCATCAAACTCTCCGATAAGTGCATCTCTGTTTTCTTCACTTTGTTTTTCTAATTTTTCTGCTAATATGGAATTACGAAAGAAATATGCTTTATACATAGCTGCTTTAATTCTAAGATTCTCAACTTCATATTCCTGAGAAACTAATTTCTCTTGAGCTTCTAATAACTGTAACCCCATATTCCCTAATGGGCTTCTTTCAATTCTGTTTCCAAAATAAGTATAATTCATAAATCATCACTCCTTAATCTACCTGAATAATCAATCTAATCTGCCTTCCACCTACACAATCAATAACAATTCCGCTATCTATTGTGATATATTCTTCCGGATAACGACCAACTCTTTTAATTTCAGGTGCATTGCCAGTTTTCATTTTGTCATTGAAGAAATCAAACAATTCGTTCTCAACAGATTGTCTTGTGATTTCCATTACAACTTTGAATCCGTCATGACAAAATCCTGTCTCATCTGATAGCCAATCTGAGATCTCTTCAAGTGCGTATTCTCTATCTTTCTTGTACAGTTCTTCCAATTCATTTGGAATAATCATTTCCGTTGGAAGTTTATTGAATATATCCTTGTTTCCATCTGTGTCCCATTTAATATTTATTGCTTTTAACATAATCATCAACCGTCCTTTCTAATTTACTGGAATAACATATTTTTTACCCGTTGCGTTACACTTTGGACATGTTTCAATTCCATTTATATAATTTTCTGCTAACCATGCTGCGCCGCATTTTTTACATCTCATCTTCGTTGACCAACCACCATTCTTTTCGCTATCAATAGTTCCATAATCAACAAAGCCTACGATTGCATCACAATCAATTACTCTAATTTCCATCGAATCAACTCCTTATGAAATTGCTATTTCTTAACCTATCAATTTTTCTAACTCTACCATCCGTTCATGCTTAAATCCTAAAACTGCAAGTGACTGATTAATTCCTTCTGCATAACCTCTGTGATTATGTGCGGTATTTTCCAGAACATATCTTTCCGTTGCATTAGGATGTCTTGCAGCTACATCCAATTTGTCTTTTGCATCAATCGCATATTCAATAGCTTCATTCAGTAACTTTTCACATTTAATACTTTCTAATTTTGTCATTTTCATTACTCCAATCTATCCCAAATTCCATGTTTTAATAGGTGTACTCACTGAAATATCAAAGTGTTCATCATTCCGTAAATCTTCAACCTCTTTTCTAAGTACAATACGCTCAAATTTATTCTCTTTAATTGCTTTCTGAATTACTCTCATTGCACCTGCTTTTGATTTGTAATTTCTGTTAAAAGTAGCTCTCTTATCTTTATCTGCAAAGCCAACTACTTTATAATAAATTCTATCGGTTGCCTTCCAGAAATTTTCTGCAATGGGAATGAGAACATAATGTTCACGAATCCATTTAAAATCCTTTTCCGTTTTGCTGATATAAGAATTACTACCATCAATAAATTCTATATGCTGATACATTTCAATCACTCTCCTTTATTTGTGTAATACCATGTTCATTTTTCCATCATTAACTGTTACATCTAAGAACCACACTGCTATGTATCTGCCTGTATCATTCTTATGCAATTCATACCATTCTTTGTGATCTACACCATCATTTCTGAAACCGAATACGAATTGCTCTGTATCCATAGTTCCGTCATCTAACTTCTTATCAATTTTATATTTCCATATGATAAATAAGTCGCTCGCATAATGTTCACACCAACGACCTGCTTCTTGGATCAGCTTTGTTAAAATTGAGGAATAATTTATTTCCCATTTACCTTTTAATGGATTAAAATAACCTATCTCTCTTTTTGTTCCTAGCAACGCCTCTCTCAATTCTTTTATCTGTTCATCTCTATATTCAATTTCACATCTATATTCAGTCTTAAAATCTTTTTCCATATTTACTACCTCACTTTCTCTTTAAGAAACAGTTCTTTCCTTTGGTTTTATCCAACTGCTTTCCAATCAACTACCTGCTTATATCCGTCTGCCTGTAAGATATGAATTTCTTCATCCTTATCAAGTTCGTAATGATTTCTGAAAAATTCTTTTAACCCCTCTTCTCTTTCTGCTCTCCATAGTTCGTCATGAGTGATTACATCTCCAAATTCTTCTTCGCCCGTTGTTACGGTAATATCAGAAATTTTTCCAAAATACATTGCTTCAAGTAAATCTGTATCAACATCTCCCTTGACAATGTAATCTTGCCAATCTCCCTGACTGTACCCTCTAATTGTCCCAGTCTCAAAAGTATCTTCTGGATAAAGAAGTCTAATTACATCAATGAGAATATCTTCTATACATCTGCATTTATCATACATTTCCTTTGCTGTTTTATACTGTTCCTGCGTTAATGAATAATCATTGCATATATCTAGTGCATCAAAATCATTTGCAATATCATCTAATAGTTCATTTACTTTCTGATACCATTCTGCCTCAGTACAGTCTGTAAAATCTCTATTACCCGTAAGAACAACTTGTTCATCGAAGTTTTCACAACCACAATAATCTTTCCAACTCTGATTGCTATTGTACAGCCACCATGTTCCATCGCCTGTGTTATCTATTTTGATTTCTACCATATAAATCAACCTCACTTTCTTCCCATAAATCAATCAAACCAGGTAATACATAACCTAAGTCTATCCAGCTAAATTCTTCAAACTCTTCAAGTTCTTTAAGTTCGTCTTCTGTTGGAATTTCCGCACCCATAATTCGCTTTACATCATTTTCTGTTCCACCAGCTTCAAGTATTCTATGTAATGTCATTTCTAATGCACCAGAAATATCATCACTTCCTTTTACTGTGATTGCATTCCGTGACCAATATTCATTGCAAAGATGAAATGTCACAATTGTTTCATTTTCTTCTAGCAAATCTTTTAACTCAATCATTTCGCTTACCTCTCAATCTCTATATCTGAAATCCGTTCTGCATACCTTGTTGCTTCGCTTTGCGTTCCAAATCCAATGTTGTATTCCCATACAGAATTATCTCCATATTTTACTTTGTAGAATATTTTGTATTTTTCACCAAGATCAAATTGTGCATATGTTACAGCTACATTTCCTTTTTCAGATAGCCATAACACTTCATCACCTCTGATTTTCATTTCGCATTCTCCTTCTTAATAAATAAGACAGACACATTTGTTTGCGTCTGCCTTATTATTCTCTGTATTATTTACCCTCAATCCATTTACATATCATTAAGTAAACAATAAAAACAATAATTGTTGTGACAATCACTTTCCAATTAAATAAATCTACTCCCATTTCATTTGCAATTCTATTAATTGCTAATCCTAAGAAAAATGGTAATACTTTTAACAATGCTTCTATAAAATTTTTCATTTTTGTTCATCCTTTCTTCTAAGTAAATTACAATTTACTTTGCTTTTTCGTTCTGAAATACAACGTCTGATATTTCTTTTATTAATCTTTCAGCATCATTAACTCGCCTTGCTAAAACATCATCTGTACAAAAATCCCATTGCTCATCTTCATTTACCTTTTTTATTATCTGTAATGACTGAGATAATAACGTGTTAATGCTTCCTAATGCTTTTAATGTATTATCTTTATCAATAATATGTTTTGCCATATAATCACGCTCCTTTACCACTCAGGCTCTTTATCGATCAAGCCCAAGTAAAATTCATGCTTTGCTCCATCATTAAAATGTTCTCGTAGATTAGCAAGTGTTTTCGTTCCATTTTTTAATGATTCATAATCAGCAAGTACCATATCATCTGTATATTTTGCATACTCGTTCCTACCAATGCTCAATCTAAAAGTTTCACCTGTTCTAACCCAACCCCATTTCCCTGTATTTTTTGCTTTCGGATAAGCACCTATCATATACCCATATAAGTCTGGATATTTTTCTGAATTTTCGCTATGCCAATCTTCAAGCTGTATTTTCGTTCCGTCTGATAAAACAGCTTTGTCAATTATTTTCTGCATAATTTTCAACCTCCCCACTTTCTAATCTCAATACCAAATCAAGTACTTTATCTCTGTACTTAATCATCTGTACTGCTTTTCTAAGAGTTTCCTTTTCACCAAATTCATCGGGAATAATATCAATTCCATACTCTATAAGCTGCTTTTCTGCCTCATACATCAAATCTTTTGCATTCGCTTCTGGAATATAATCTTTACCTCTTGAATCTGCAATTCCAGCTTTCACATATTCTGGATAACATAAATCAATGAATCGTGGCAACTCATTGTCTAAGTCCATCATATATGTTAAGTCAGGATCAAGGATACGTTTAGGCTTACCATCTCCACCCCGCTTTTCCATTCTTTTCGCAATATCTTCTGTTTCATAAAATTCATTCTCTGCAAGAACTTTTCTCTGAATTTCTTCTGCATTTGCCTTAATGGTTTCATATAATGCCTTTGCATTAAAGTAATTGCTTTTCATTTTACCAAGCAATACTTTATCATACTGAATCTGTGGTAACATATTTATCACACTCCTTCCATCAACAGCATTCTCTTATATTCTGGGTTCTTCTTATGATTAGCAAAAATTGGCTTATCATTATCAATAGTCACAGCTCCATATGGATCTGTTGCAAATGGATTTTTTCTCCAACCTTTAGGCATTTCAGATACAACCTCAAGACCTTTTTCTTTTGCAAATTCCATTACATGTTCAATTTTCTTTTCTGTTGCACTCTTGCCGGTAGCAGACTCAAATAGTTTGATACAAGCTTCAATGATTTTCTTTTGATTTTCCTCTGTATCTTCGAGTAACCAATCAAAGTTGATTACACTTCTCTTTCCGTCATCACTTAATTTTGTTGTTGGATTATAAATACCAAAACAAGCTCCTTCAGAATCATGTACATAAGTATGGCAACCAATATAGGTTTCCATTACTTTATCAGTCCAACCATTTTTATACCATGCATAAGGTAATGAATTTTTACCTCCTGGATTTTCACAATGTACAATCTCTATTGTCATTGTTTCCTGTTTTGCATTTTTACCTATTACTTTTATCCATGTACTTCCAAACCCATTTGGTTCTTTTATTTCGTACTGCATCATATTAATCAACCTGCCTTTCCATGTATAACAAACTTGTCATAATTCCCTTCAATGCATACCAACACTGTTCTGCGTTCATATATCCAATCAGTGAACCAGTATCTTTCTTTATGTGGAATTGATTGCCACCTTCAATACTGATTATTACAGATATTTCCGTTTTACTTACTGCATTGATAGCACTGATTTCTCTATCAATCTTTTCACACAGTTCTTTTTCGCTTTTGCTTAAATATCCTGTAACTCCGTTATCCCATTTGATATTTAACATTAGTATCATCTCCTTATCTCACATACGGAATATCTTTTCCATGCATATAATTTTCACCTCTAAAACAATCTCCACAATATTCCCAAATTCCATCATCTACCTTTTTGAATGTAGAATATGTTGTTCTGCCCTTTCCATTTTCATCAATTCTACTTGAACATGGTTCACCAATCTGTGAACAATCACTTCTCATACAAGCTGGTGGTAATAAATCCATAAAGGAATCAATCATATCCTCTGTGAAATACTCACCAACTTCATGTGCATCAAGTCCAAAGTAATGTTCTTTATCTACAATTTCTTTTCCCTTGTACATTTTCGGTTTGTTTAATGGAACACCATCATATTCAACTTCTTCAATCACTAAATCTTTATTGAACCATGCATATGCTTCATAATGCTTTTTATAAATTTCTGCTGCTTTGCGTGTTGGGAATATCTGTGGATTACCTGCTGATAATCTATATTTTCCTTCGTAATAATACACAACTTCATATCCCTTAAGTCCTTTTGTCCATACTGGAATATCAGTTTCGATTACATAACCTTTATCAACTGACCATTCAGTTGCTTCATAATCATATTCGTCTACAGGTTCACCAACTGTTTTATGCTTGTAGCTTGCACACTCTTCTTTGCCTTTTTCTGTAAGCACAAAATGTTTTCCTTTGTCTGCTTTATACCAATTATTCCGTAATTCCATAATTCGTTTCCTCGCTTTCTTGTAATAAAATAGGCAGCTAGGTATTTATTCTCCTAACTGCCTTTGCGTTTGCTATAAATTAATTGCGTTTCCATCTTCATCATATTCAATCGGTGTAATATGAACTGCATAACCGATTTCTTTTTCTTTGTCATAAATCTCCATTGTGCCACCTGCACAAAATTCAAATGAGAACCGCCTGTCATCCGATTCAAGTAATTTAATCAAATGATCCGTGAGTTCATTTAAGTTCCGTGCGTCCTCTTTTGACTTTTCAATTCTTGTCATTTCGCTTCACTCCTTTTTATAAATCTCTAACTTATGTAACAAATCAAACATTGCTACATATCTGCCCTGATTCCGTTCTTTGAGTTTATCATTGTCGTTCTGCATTGCATCATCATAATCTTTATTTACTTTTCTAAATTCCTCTACAATAATTTCAAGGATTTTATCCTTTGTCTTGCTGCATTTATATTTTGCCATTTCTCTTCACTCCTTCCTAAGAAATCTTAGTTTCATTCTCTTGTGTAATATACTCCATATTCGTTTTCAACTCTCTTTGTAAGTCCCTCAATATCAAAGAAACTAGCTTCATCTTCTCCAACTTCCATAACGCAAGTACAGTTATTTATTAAATCAATTTCCTCTTCTATAGGGTTTTCGCCAAAAAGAATTTTTAACGCTACCTTATTATCAATTACAGGCTTGATTTCTGTTTTTATTACATAACTACACGCTTTGTCTGCTACATATTTTTCGCTTTCTGTATCTTCATCTCCATAGAAGCACAACTCATACCAGTGTATTTTATTATCCATTTTTATTTCTCCTCCTAATATATAAGTGTAGGGTTTAGATACCCCAACAGCCAGTTGGGTTCTATCCCTCTTATTGCTAAAGCTGTACAATGATGAGGTATCGGTCTGACAGTATTCTCCTTGGACTCAATAGACGTCCGTATGAAAGCCAGTCAGCCAGCCTATCATTTGCAGCCGTTCGATTTATGCAGGTTGGACTGCCCTGTGCACGTCCGTTTGATACCCCAGGAGATTGAATAAGCAATGAGAAATAGCTGGACACCATACAAATTCACTTTCGGAGGTACGAGAATGTACAACGCAGTAGGTATTGATGTATCAAAAGGCAAGAGCACCGTCGCCGTCCTGCAACCAGCAGGTGTTATTATTCGTAAGCCTTTTAATGTTAATCACACATCAAGTGAACTGGATGAGCTTGCCAAATACATTGGCAGTCTGGAAGGTGAAACCCGTGTTGTTTTGGAATGCACCGGGCGTTACCATGAACCAGTGGTAAAAACTCTTTCTGAAGCCGGTTTGTTTGTCAGTGCTGTCAATCCACATCTGATCAAGAACTTTGGCAACAACTCCATCCGCAAAGTCAAATCCGACCCTGCTGATGCGAAGAAGATTGCACGCTATACTCTTGACAACTGGATAGAACTGCGACAGTATTCAAGTATGGATAATACACGTACTCAATTAAAAACTTTAAACTCACAATTCAGCTTCTTCATGAAGCAAAAGGTTGCCGCTAAGGCTAACCTGATTGCACTATTGGATAATACCTATCCTGGTGTCAATAAACTCTTTGACAGCCCTGTCCGCGATGATGGCAGTGAAAAATGGGTGGATTATGCTTACTCATTCTGGCATGTGGATTGTGTCCGCAAAATTGGATTAAAAACATTCACGGAACGCTATCAAGCATTCTGTAAAAAGCATCACTATAATTTCCAACCAGCAAAACCAGCGGAACTATTTCTTGCATCCAAAGACCTTATTGCTGTCTTTCCAAAAGAAGCGTCTTATAAACTGCTTATTCAGCAAAGCATTCAGCAGCTTAATCTTGCTTCTTCCCATGTAGAAGAACTACGTTCAAAGATGAATGAACTTGCTTCTACTCTGCCCGAATACACAACGGTAATGGGCATGTATGGCGTGGGAAAAACTTTTGGTCCCCAGCTTATAGCAGAAATAGGTGATATTTCCAATTTCTCACATCGTGAAGCATTGACTGCTTTTGCCGGAGTAGACCCAGGTGTGGATCAGTCAGGCACCCACAATTCAAAGAGTAATAAAGCATCTAAATGCGGTTCCAACCGTCTAAGAAAGACTTTGTTTCAAATCATGTCTACACTGCTTCAAACAGCTCCTGAAGATGATAAGGTATATCAATTTCTTGTCAAGAAGCGTGCAGAAGGAAAGCCTTACTATGTTTACATGACTGCTGGGGCTAATAAGTTCCTGCGTATCTATTACGGCAAGGTCAAGGAATGCATCCGTAATTTAGAGCAATAACCAAGTCTAAACTCATTTTTCTTCAAACCGGCAAATATGGCGGTTCAAAACTTGTGCCCAAAATCACAATCATAAAAATAATTCATTTTACTATTGACTTTTTATTAGCAGGCTTCCATATGAAACACGTATTTACTATGCTTCTTCAAACTCATCTTTTGGATCAACAAACTCTATCTTCTGAACCCAGATTGTACATTTGTATTCCTCTTTTAGATGTTTGTACGCAAGTTTTGCACTCTCTTTATTATCTACAGTGCGAAGATGCTCTAAACTTCCATCTGTATTATAACAACCTAATCTGTACTTCATGATTCGATCCTCCTTCTTATGAAATATCCATTTACTTGCCTTTACCACCATTCTTCTTCGTCATCATCAGATGTTTCCCAACCTTGATTCGGATCGCCCAATGATGGAGCAACTTTTTCATATTCCATTTCTCTTGTGGTAATCTTGATTGAATATTCAAGTGCTTCATTGTCTTCATCGTAACAAGCCATTACAATTCCAAGCCAACGAAGTTCACAATCCAATTCTTTTCCTTCATAGTATGCTTGCAAGTTTGCAATATCTTTTTCACTTGTACTACAATGCCAATTTTCATTCTTAATTCTACGAATGATTTCAGGAATCATTTCTTTGTTCCATTCTGGAATCAAATCGTATACATCGTATCTTCCGAAATTTCCGTATCCACCATAGCAGCCTTCATAAATTGCCTTTCCGTATTTCTCTTGAAATGGTTTTGGCACAAGCAAATATGTATCTGCTATCTTATTATCTACAAGCTGTTTATTTGTATCTGAATATATCCAACTGAACTGTCCCATATTTATTCCTCACTTTCTTAAACTCTCTTTATCCACAATACAATAACAACCAAAAGCGTCTCCAACCATGTCGTTATCTAAATCAAGTGACTGTAAAATTTCATTGAATGTGCCTTCGCTATAGTCTTCTCTGTAAATTTCAAGATACTTCTGTCCCTTTGTAACATAATTGCTTTCTGTTTTGCTTCTAAAACAATCCAGAGCATTCTGTAAACAATCGGCTTTTCGTTTTGTATCATTCCAATAAGTGAAATATGTTCCATAATTCCACTGTTGATCTTCAGGCTGCGTTGGATCATAATCATTTGCTACGCAATATTGTGTATCACTTTCGCTTTGTAGTAATGCATAGCCATCTTTCCGTAAAATCTCTTTCCATTTCATGCTAATCAACTCCTAACTTTTTAATTTGCCTATAACAGTCATACCACCGACAATACTGTGTTTCCGTACTTCTCTTTGCCACAACATCCTGTTAATTGATTTCGGCACACTAATTACTTCTCCGTTTGCATTCACAAATTTCGTGTGACTTCCGTTACAATTATGCCCATTATTTAAAGCAAAATATCCGTTCGCTTCAAGAATAGGCTTGACAATCCGTGTATCATTTGTCCATCTTCTCTTTCCCATATCAACCAATCCTTTCCTTATTATAATGTGACCGTATAGTCGTTATCACAGCTTCGTATTTATATGTTGTATGTATTTGGTTTGCTTTTCTGATATTTTTCTTACCGATGTTTCATATTAATCACTCACTTTCTATATTTTATTCTCTCTTACTTACTGATTTCTGCTGAAAGAATATCATATAACTCTGCGTCATTTTTTACGGGTAACACTTTAGCCTCGTAAAATGAAGCACCTTTACAATTCAGCAACATTTTCTTTTCAACGTTAATATCTTTATTATTTGCATAAAGTTTCTTAATAACTTTTATATTACGTGGAGTAATTGCATTCCTGCATGAGCCAGTCCAATTAAGGTCTTTAATCAATGCAACAATTTTATTCATCAGTTCATTTTCCTTCTTTGCCATACGAAGCATTACTGAAGATGGATTTAATGATCCTATTGGATTGTCAATAATTTCTTCCTCTGATGGAATCTGAATATCATTTGCCTTACAAATATTCCTAAATGCAACATAATCAGGCTCATTTTCTTCAACAGCAGCTCTATACATGTCATTGTTTGACATTGTTTTTCTGCCTTTCTTCTGTGCAAGAAATACCTTTCTTGCTTCTTCTTCATCGCAATTGAGGACTTCAACAAGAATCATTAACTGCTTTTTCATACTGATATTTCTAAGAATAAAAGCAATTAAGCGATGTGCACCATCAGCAACATACAATTTTCCATTTTTAATGTACACCTTAATCGGATCAAACTGATTTTCGTCAAAGTTAATACTAATTTCCTCTGCCGTAGCAAAATCTGTATCTCTCTGCCATGTTGGAATATGTATAAGTGTCGGATCAATTTGAATGTATTTCTTTCCTGCAATTATAATTGACTGTCCTGGTATTAATTTTGATTCAATTTCGCTTAATTCCTCTTCTTCACTTTTCTTTTTATTTTCTAAAATAAAAGCGTTTGCAAGACTTGGTTTTCTATATCTTCTGTCTTTTAAACGTTTTCTAGCAGCACCTACGACTTTGCTTTCTCCATGAGTAAAATCATATCCAACATCGTGTATCTCGATTTCACCACGGTTGATTTTAAGAAACATGCAGATTCTATTTGCTATATCTGTTGACGGTTCGCTTTTTCCATACTCGTAGTTCTGAACAGTACTCACAGACATTCCCAATTCTTTTGCAAGTTCCTTCTGTGATACGCCTGCCTTTGTCCGTAATTCTCCTAATTTCTTTCCATTGATTTTGCACATAATTTTTACCTTTTTAACCTTTCTTGTTTTAATTTTTTTTGCATAAAAATAACGGCTTGCTTTCGCTTGCCGTTTAGTTGCTAAACTTCTTTAAATACACCAGATTTAAGCATATCTGTTTTCCAACATTCAAAATCTGGATATTCTTTTTTGTCTGCCATATCTCTATAAACTTCATGCATCTGATTTTCTGTGAATGTTTTGCCTTTCAGCGGTTCTTCATAAGTGATATATTTCATTTTTCGCCACTTCCATTCACAATATATTCATTTGCATCTTTGCAACTTTCCATTCCGTGACAACAGATCCTGTCGCCACAGTTTACACAAAGGTTGTATTTGATTTCTTTTACCTGTTTTTCAGTCATGCCGTTCATATCTCTTCCTCCATTAAAAGATATTCATGATAAGCCTTTTCTGTTTCAAAAAGCTGATACTTTCCCTTTGTGTACCCCATGTATCCATCTGGGACATAATAGCCTTTACATTTAATCATCTGTCTGTACCTCCTTGTTTATAATAATCCGCAAGCAGTCATTAACTTCTTTGCAAATGGATGTTTGTTTTTATGTAACTGCTCTGCAAATTTTTGCTCCCTTGTATAGCATTCTTCTGCATACTTCATGTTTAAGTATGCAATTTCAGCTTCAGGTCTTGTATCTACAATTTCAGTTCCATTATAGGCACGAAATATTATTGTTTTTTGCATTTTATTGTGCCTCCCTTGCCGTGCGCAAAATCCGTGTTATTTCGTTTTCTGATGTTGCTATTTTGATTTTTTCAATTACTTCTTCGCTGTAACATAATTCTTTTGCAATACGAATTGCGTCATATCTTGCCTTTCCCATTTTGTTATTCTCCCTTCTGTGCATTAAAAAAGCGATGCTAACGTCTGTGCTAACATCGCTTTGCTCATATTGTGGGTTTTAATTCCCTGTGGTTTCCGTTTAACATCGGATCGTACCGAATAGATCCGTGACGGTGATTTTGCCTTTGCGACTTCATAATCACAGTAGGAATTGTGGATTGCTTTCTGTTTTTCTGACATGATTTTGTCCTCCTTTTATTTTTCCCAGTTATTTTTACAGGCTTCTGTTTCGTTCGGAATATCTTTCAAAAGATCCGTATAACTTGCATTTGCCTTGTTATCAAGTTGACATGTTACATCTTTCAGTTCGACCGTGATATAATCATCTTTTACATACCAACATGCTACGTCCGACAATGGAATTGCCTTTTCTAACTGAATAGAATTGATAGCTGTTTTAGTTATAATCTGCTTTGGTGCTGTGGATTTGCCTATGAAAAAGGCTGCTGTGATGAGTACTGTGGTTGTGATGAAATATAATATTTTGTTTTTCATGGTTCGATTTCCTCCTTGATTTATTACGTGCTCCCTTGTATAATTATTTTACAAAGGAGGCTTTTATTATGGATAAAATTAAAACAAGCGAATTGATTTCAAAATTAGCTTTAGCTTCTGAAGAAGCTTGTAAATGTGAAGATGAAAACTTTCTTCGTGTACTCACTGAAAAAGTACATAAGAAGGAAACGGAAAATGTTACCTATGCAGACGTTATTAATGTTGCTCGTGTTGTAACTGATTTTTCTCGTTTTGCTTCTATTCGTGCAATATGTAAAGTATTACAAGATTTAGATATTACTGAGAACGATGTTGATGTTTTTAACAATGATGATTTCCGTAATACTTTAGCAAAAGCATTAAATGTCAAGTAGGAAGATAGGCTGCCTTAATCGGCAGTCTTTTCTTCTCTCGTAATTCCTGTATAATCAAGCGTTTTCTTGATATCTGTGTGTGAGAAATGGTCAAGAACTTCCTCAAGTTCTCTGTCTGTTTCTGCCTGTGCGACATATGAACCATTGATGTAAGCCATTGTGCTACTCTCCGTATGTGTGATCCCAAAAGTTTCTCCGTTTTTGTTTGTATACTGATACATAATAATTCCTCCTTATTTTTTGTTTTTTGGGTATAAAAATAGCACCCGAAAATTGGGTGCTTTGTTTGGTGTTGGGTGTATTATTTTTGGCGCTTTACTCTTCATCATATTTTGCGTCTATATATGCAATCTGCTCATCGTAATAAGCTCTTGCATTCTCACAACGGAGTTCATAGTTACTTCCGTTTGCTGAATAGCCTTCAGCTTCACACTGTTCAGCTATCTCTTTGCATTCCTCTCTGTACTGCTTTTCGAGTTCGCAGATTTTATCTATATCTGCTTTTGAATATACTCCTGCTTGTGCCATGCTTTGACGCATTTCCTCTATATTATTTGACATAGTTGTATCCTCCTTATTTTTGTAATTCTTTTTTCTTTGCCATCAATTCCGCTATTTGTGCGTCAATTGAGGCAATTTCTTCATTTGCCTTGTTATATTCTGCATCAGGTATCCATTCCATAATTTCTGAAGGTTGGACTTGGAGATATTCGCAGACTTTATTTAGAGTATCAGTATTCATTGTTTTATTTTGTGAAAATCTTTGAGGCATATTAACAGATATACCCGCATCGCATAAATCTTTCCATTGCATTTTTTTATCTTGCAATAATTTATCTAATTTCTTATATACAATCATTTGTTATTCTCCTTTCCGTTGTTACACCTCCATTCTATCACAAAATCTTGTGATTAGCAATACACTCTCCTAAAATCATGCAAAGGATTTTTTGTACACTCATAGTCTGTGATTTGACCACAGAATTTACCTAAACGCACTCCACCAGATCCGCATTTCCGTTTACGATCATGTGACATCATTTGTTTATAATTCAAGTGTTTTGAATCGTCTTTGAATTGCTGTGTATAGTCATACATTGTTTTTGTATATTCATTACGCATTTCAGTTTTGAGAAATTTCTTTCTACCTGGAATATGAATAAGCACAGTAATTTTGCCTTTTCTCATTCTAAAATCAGAGCAGAAAATCTCTACTCCGTTTTCACTACGCAAAATGATTGTATTGATCGGGAATTGTTTTCCGTGGTAAAGTTCATTTCCAAGTGTTCGTCTAATTTGCATTTTCATTTTGCATTCACTCTCCTTTTATTAAAATGTACACTATTAAAAGGCAGAACCAAAATTCTGCCTTTCGTACTATACATTTTATTTTGCGTTATGCGAAGTAGTGTTTAATTACAATATTGCTAATAGTGCTTGCAAGTCCACTATAATCATAGGTGATTTCACCTGTTTTGCGGTTCTTTTTTGCCTTTACAAGCGTGTTAATCTGACGCTTTTTAAATGATACAGTTCCCTTTTCATCGTCTACATCAAACTTGTTAGAAAATCCCTTGATGTAGCAATCGTTGAGAAGTTTTTTGTCCTCTGCTGTAAGTTTTACTCTTGTCTTGTCTGTGTACGGAGTTTCAAAAGGCAAACTAAAAGTTGTCTTGATGATTGTTTCTAACTCTTGCGAAGCCTTCTTATAAGCTTCTTTAACTTCCTTAGACATCACAAGGTTTCCGTCATCTCCTGCTTTTGAGTTGATATGAATAGCCTGTAAAGCTTCATAAAGTGCAGGTGATTCAAAGGCAGGAATAATTGCATATTTTACAAGTTTGGAATTATCCCATGAGCCAAGTACACGAAGTACAGTTCTTACAACATCCGCAGAGTTACCAAAGTGATCAGCGTTCTTCTGTGTCATAGCAGAAACAACTTTGTTGTAGACTTCTAATGTTTCAGTCTGAGTCTCCACAAACTTAGACCGTGATTCATTGGCAGAGTCTAACTGAACCTGAAAAGCCTGTACTTCTTCGTCTGAATAGTTGCTATTCTCATTAGCAATCTTCTTCTCAAGTTTAGCGATTGTATCATCAAGTAACTGAATGTTCATGTTACAAGATTCATGCTGTACTGCTGTCATAAGTTCAGACTTAGTTTCTTCTGTGATGTTCTTTGCATAGAAATTGATTGATAATGTTTTCATAGTATCTCCTATCTCCTATTTGACGCATAGGTGCTATCATGTTTTTATTATATTTGTTGTCATAGTGTTATGCACACTATAAAAGAGCAGACTGGTAGTGCTGATCTGCTCCTCTAACTATGTATAACTCTGATATACAGAACACAGAGGTACAACGGTCATGTGGATTGGAATTACCCAACACCAAGAATAGCAGGTGTTACCCTGCTACCTGCCACTTTATACTTGTGTCTGTCTCTTATGTATTTCTTCTTACAAGTAAGTTTTTAATTGAACCTTGTAAGAGTACGCTTTTATTTGTTAGCGTAAGTTATTTATATTTGTGTCGGTTGCTTGTTCTATCATTGACCACTCCTAGAAAATAATCTAAGAACGTGAACCCTATACCACTAAAGGGAACTACCCTATTCCTACAAAAATATTGTAGTGGATTGTCAACACTTTTTCAGACAAATTTTTTTAGGTTATTTTTCCGATATTGT